>Ga0187855_10000076_pt1 | contig 82224 bp, 69 predicted proteins | sample June2016WEW_8_10_2_FD_132969 | JGI IMG/M metagenome (GOLD analysis project Ga0187855, IMG submission 132969) | Peatland microbial communities from SPRUCE experiment site at the Marcell Experimental Forest, Minnesota, USA - June2016WEW_8_10 | ecosystem: Environmental > Terrestrial > Soil >... | reverse complement strand
TCGGCGATCATCGCCAGGTTCTCCTCGCGCGAGACGCGCAGCACCTTCTCGACGTGCAGCGGCGAGGCCTTCCCCACCAGTGTGCAGGCCGCCGCGTTGCACTCCGCGAGCACGCGCAGCCCGTCGTCGGCCGCCGCCTCGATCCCGCGCCGGCGGGTCATCCCGAAGGCGACGATCTCGGCGTGCGCGAGCGACTCGTGCTCGAGCAGCTCGAACAGCGCCCGCTCCTTCGGGTTGGACGCCGGGAAGCCGGCCTCGATCAGCTCGACGCCTAGCTCGTCCAGCGCATGCACTACGCGCACCTTCTCATCGGCCGTCAGGCTCAGCCCGCCGCCGCCCATGCCGTCGCGCAGGGTCGCGTCGTAGAGCTCGATCCTCGACATCGGGCGCTCAGCCGCTCGCGGCGCTCCGCGACCGCGCCGGGACCGCCTCCGGGGACTCGCCAGCGGGCGTCTCCAGGGCGGGCGCGCTGACGACGTCCAGCCACTCCCGGTAGCGCTCGCTGCGGCCGTGGATCGCGTCGTCGAAGGCCGCCTGCAGCACCCGCGTGATCTCACCCGGGCGGCCGGTGCCGATCGCGTGGTCGTCGATCTCGCGCACCGGCACCAGCTCGGCCGCGGTGCCCGACAGGAAGACCTCATCGGCGAGGTACATCTCCGCGCGCGCCACGTTGCGCTCGACCACCGTGTAGCCGAGGTCCTGGGCGATCTGGATCACCGAGCGGCGCGTGATCCCGTCGAGGATCGAGTTGTGCTGGCCGGGCGTGGCGATCTCGCCCTCGCGCACCACGTACACGTTCTCGCCGGTGCCCTCGCACACGTGGCCGTGTTCGTCGAGCAGGATCGCCTCCTCGTAGCCGGCCTTGATCGACTCGATCTTCGCGAGCACGCTGTTGAGGTACTGGCCGGAGGCCTTGGCATGGGGGATCAGCGAGCGCGGGCCGATCCGCTCCCACGAGGAGACCTTCGCGCGCACGCCGTTGCGCATCCCCTCCTCCCCCAGATATGTCCCCCACTCCCAGCAGGCGATCGCCACGTCCACCGGCGAGTCGAGCGGGTTGAGCCCCATCGAGCCGGAGCCGCGGAAGACGATCGGGCGGATGTAGCAGGAGGAGAGCCCATTGCGCGCAACAAGCTCGCGGGTGGCCTCGCGCAGCTGCGCTTCGGAGTAGGGCACCGGCATGTAGTAGAGTTCAGCTGAGCGCAGCAGCCGCTGCACGTGCTCGGCGTTGCGGAACACGGCCGGTCCGAGCTCGGTCTCGTAGCAGCGCACCCCCTCGAACACCCCCGTGCCGTAGTGCAGGCCGTGGGTCAGGACGTGGACGTTGGCCTCCTGCCAGGGAACGAAGTCTCCGTTCATCCAGATGAGGTCTGTGGGTTCCACGATCCTGCTCCTGTTCTCGTCTCGCTGGTTGGGGAGGTTGGCCACCATAAGTCTGGCAGAAGAGGGGCCCGACCGAACCCGGGTGACACGCGCCGTCGGCGCGTCCCCGTTTCGGCCAGCCGGCCTTCGGCCGCTTGCGCCACCGTCTCTATAGGTAGTACAGCACCGCCCGCGTCGCGTCGGCCGTGCTGGCCGCGCCTCCCAGGTCGGGGGTGCGCACGCCGTCGTCGAGCGCGCGTTCCACGGCTGATTCTACCTCCAGCGCCTGCTCATCCATGTCGAGGCTGTTGCGCAGCATCAGAGCGGCGGACAGGAACATCGCCAGCGGGTTGGCGATCCCCTCCCCGGCGATGTCCGGCGCCGAGCCGTGCACCGGCTCATACAGCCCGGGAGCACGCGGCTCGCGGTCGCCCAGCGAGGCGCTCGGCAGCATCCCGATCGAGCCCGTCAGCATCGCCGCCTCGTCGGAGAGGATGTCCCCGAACATGTTCTCCGTGAGCAGCACGTCGAAGTGGCGGGGGTTGGCGATCAGCTGCATCGCGGCGTTATCGACCAGCATGTGCTCGAGCTCGACGTGCGGGTATTCGCGGTCCTGCACGCCGCTGACGACCTCGCGCCACAGCCGCGATGTTTCCAGCACGTTGGCCTTGTCGACGCTCGTCACCTTCGTGTGAGCTGCGTTGAAGGCCGTACGCGCGACCCGCTCGATCTCCTTGACGGTGTAGGTGCAGAGGTCGCTGGCGGACTCTGGCGTGCGCGTCTTCTCGCCGAAGTAGATCCCGCCGGTCAGCTCGCGCACGACCAGCAGGTCGACGTCTTCGATCCGCTCGCGCCGCAGCGGCGAGGATTCATACAGCTGGCGCAGCGGGCGCACCGGGCGCACGTTGGCGTACAGCTCAAGGCCCTGGCGCAGCTCCAGCAGACCCCGCTCCGGGCGCGGCGCCCCCGGGACGGTGCTGTCCCACTTCGGGCCTCCGACCGCCCCGAGCAGCACCGCGTCGGCGCGCTTGCACGCCGCCAGTGTCTCCGCGGTCAGTGGCTCGCCGTGGGCGTCGATCGAGGCGCCGCCGATCGGGCGCTCGTCGAGCTCGAACTCACCGACGGCGTTCAGCACTTCACGCGCGGCCGCCATGATTTCCGGCCCGATCCCGTCCCCGGGCAACAGCACGATCCGCTTGCTCATCGTGCCGCCTCATACGCCGTGATCAACGGCTCCTGGGTGAGCGTCACCGCGATGTCGTCGAGGCCATCCAGCAGCCGCCGGCGCGTCTCCGCGTCGATCTCGAACGGGACCGCGACGAGCTGACCGTCGGGGCCGGGGTAGCGGACCTCCTGAGCGCGCAGGTCGACCTGACCCGCACCCGCCTGGACCAGCGCGCGACAGTGCGCTTCGTCGATCGCCACCGGCAGCAGCCCGATCTTCGTGCAGTTGGAGTAGAAGATGTCGGCGAACGAGGGGGCAACGATCGCGCGGAAGCCGTAATCCTCAAGGCCCCACGGGGCGTGCTCGCGCGAGGAGCCGCAGCCGAAGTTCTCACCAGCGACGAGGATCGGGTTGGCCGGCAGCTCCCAGCCTGGCTCCTTCGCCCAGTCGTAGAAGAGGAACTGCCCGAAGCCGGTGCGCTCCACCCTCTTCAGGAACTGCTTGGGCATTATCTGGTCGGTGTCCACGTTGGCGCGGTCGAGGAAGCTGATCGCACCGGAGATCGTCTCTATCGGTTCCATCCCCGCCCTCCTAGTTCCAATTGCGAATGTCGGTGAAATGCCCCTCGATCGCTGCGGCCGCCGCCATCTGTGGCGAGACCAGATGCGTGCGCCCGCCCCGTCCCTGCCTGCCCTCGAAGTTGCGGTTGGAGGTGGAGGCGCAGCGCTCGCCCGGGGCGAGGATGTCGGGGTTCATCCCCAGGCACATCGAGCAGCCCGCCACGCGCCAGTCGAAGCCGGCGTCGCGGAAGATCCGGTCGAGCCCCTCCTCCTCGGCCTGCGCCTTCACCTGCTGAGAGCCGGGCACCACCATCGCGTTCACGCTCGCGGCCACCCTGCGTCCCGCCACGACCTCGGCGGCAGCGCGCAGGTCGCCGATCCGCGAGTTGGTGCACGAGCCGATGAACACACGGTCGATCGCGATCTGCTCGATCGGCGTCCCCGGCTCCAGGGCCATGTAGTGCAGCGCCCGCTCCACCGCCTGGCGCTCGGCGGGACTGTCGAAGTCCTCAGGCGCCGGGACCATGTCGGTGACCGCGCGCACCATCCCTGGGTTGGTGCCCCACGTGACCTGCGGGGAGATGACGGAGGCATCGATCACGACCTCGGTATCGAACTCGGCGCCCTCATCGGTGCGCAGCTCGCGCCAGCGCTCGATCGCCGCATCAAGCTCAGCGCCCTCGGGCGCACCGGGACGCTCCTGGTCGCGGAACCACGCGAACGTGGTCTCGTCGGGGGCGATCATGCCGGCGCGCCCGCCCCCCTCGATCGTCATGTTGCAAACCGTCATTCGCCCCTCCATCGAGAGTGCCTCGATCGCGGGCCCGGCATACTCGACGGCATGGCCGGTCAGCCCACCGACACCCAGCTGACCGAGGGTGCCGAGGATCAGGTCCTTCGCCGTCACTCCAAAGCCAAGCTCGCCCTCGTAGCGAATGCGCATCGAACGCGGGCGGTGCTGCACCATGCACTGCGTCGCCAGCACGTGCTCGACCTCGCTCGTGCCGATCCCGAACGCAAGGGCGCCGAATGCGCCGTGCGTGGAGGTGTGCGAGTCGCCACAGACGATCGTCATGCCCGGTTGCGTGACGCCCAGCTCGGGGCCGATCACGTGCACGATCCCCTGGCGTTTGGAGCCGAGCGAGTAGATGGGCACGCCGAACTCGGCGCAGTTGCGCTCGAGCGTCTGCACCTGCACGCGCGAGAGCTCTTCCTTGATCGCCGCCGCGTTGGGCGTGCCGTCGGTAGGCGTGTTGTGGTCGGCGGTCGCCAGCGTGCGCTCGGGCCGGCGCACCCGGCGGCCCGCCAGACGCAGCCCGTCGAACGCCTGGGGGCTGGTCACCTCATGCACGAGGTGCAGATCGATGTACAGCAGGGTGGGCGGGCCCGAATCCACCTCGTGCGCCTCCCAGATCTTCTCGAACATTGTCTTTGGCATCAACGACCCTCGCTCATCGTAGGTAGACCAGTTGCATCCGCGTCGCGCTGCGCCCGGGCGAGCGCCACCGACAGCGCCCGCACGTAGGCGCGCGCAGCCGCCTCGATGATGTCAGTCGAGACGCCCTGGCCGGATCCCGTCTGGCCCTGCACCTCGACGACAACCGACACCTCGCCGAGCGCGTCCTGGCCCTCGGTGACCGCGTCGATGTGGAACTCGCGCAGCACGGCGCCGACGCCGCTGGCGGCGTTGATCGCGCGGAAGATCGCGTCGACCGGGCCGTCACCTGAGGACTCGGCGCGCACCTCCTCGCCCTCCGGGGGCGCAACTACGACGCTGGCACGGGGCGCCTCGCTGGTGGAGGCGTGCACCTCAAAGCCCCGCAGCGTGTACGCCTGCAGCTCGCCGTCGCCGCTACGCAGCTCATCGGCGACGAGTGCCTCCAGGTCCATCGCGGTGACCGACTTCTTGCGGTCGGCGATCTCCTTGAAGCGCTTGAAGGCCGCGTTCAGCGCCTGACCATCGACCGTGATGCCCTGCTCCTGCAGCGCCTCGCGCAGCGCGTGGCGACCGGAGTGCTTGCCCAAGACGATCGCGTTGGAGCGCAGTCCCACCGTGGTCGCATCCATGATCTCGTAGGTGGTGCGCTCCTTCAACACCCCGTCCTGGTGGATGCCGGCCTCGTGCGCGAACGCGTTGCGCCCGACGATCGCCTTGTTGGGCTGCACCGGGTAGCCGGTCAGGCGCGAGACCAAACGGCTGGTGCGCGCGATCTCGGTCGTCTCGATCCCGCTCCACAGCCCCAGCGTGGGCTCGCGCGTGTGCAGCAGCATCACGATCTCCTCGAGCGAGGCGTTGCCGGCGCGCTCGCCGATCCCGTTGATCGCGCACTCCACCTGGCGGCAGCCAGCTTCGATCCCGGCCAGCGAGTTGGCGACCGCCAGGCCCAGGTCGTCGTGGCAGTGCACCGACACCGTTACCTCGCGCAGAGCGGGCACCAGCCGGTAGAGTTCCTCGAACATCGCCGCGTACTCGTGCGGCATCGTGTAACCGACCGTGTCGGGCACGTTGATCGTGGTGGCGCCCTCCTCCAGCGCGACCTGGATCACCTCGGCCATGTACTGGATGTCCGAGCGCGAGCCGTCCTCGGGTGAGAACTCGACGTCGTCGGTGTATTCGCGCGCCTGCGCCACCGCCGCGCGCGCCTGGCCGATCACATCCTCGCGCGTGGTCTGCAGCTTGCGCTCGATGTGGATGTCGCTGGTTGCGATGAACGTGTGGATGCGGGGCCGCTCGGAGTCGCGCACCGCCTCCCACGCCGCCTCGATGTCCTGCTCGGATGTCCGCGCGAGGCCGCAGATCACAGGCCCTTCGACCTCGCGGGCGATCGCCTGCACCGCCTCGAAGTCCCCCGGCGAGGTGATCGGGAAGCCCGCCTCGATGATGTCCACGCCCAGCCTCGCCAGCTGCTGGGCGATCTCCAGCTTCTCCTGCCTGTTCAGCGAGATGCCGGGCGACTGCTCGCCGTCGCGCAGCGTCGTATCGAAGACACGCACACGGTTGTGCTCTTCTCGTATTGGTGCCGCCGCTGATGCCACCTGCTGATCGCTCATGTCGTCTGCTCCTTCTAGGTCTCGTTCGAACTTCCTCCGGCTGTGTTTGCGGCTACGCGGCCGCCACGCACTATTCCCCCCGAGGGGGGAGGAGGAGAAGTCGAATCGAGATCAGCTGCAACGACATGCTGCGGCTAGGTTAGCACCACAGCCCAACCCCCCGTGAACCCTTCCGAGGCGACGATCTCATCGACGACCTTGGCCGGCACCGGCGCGTCGGTCGTGACCACCATCGCCGCGACGCGCCGATCCTCGCTGGCCGCGTGGGAGGCTCCGTCGGGCGTGTGCCCGACCGCCGCCGAGGAGATGTTGATGCCGTGGCGACCGAAGATCGTGCCGACGCGGCCGATCATGCCCGGCAGGTCGGCGTAGCGGAAGACCGTCACGTTGGGCTCGAGCTCGACCGTCAGACGCCGGCCCTGCACCTCGACGAGGTGTGGCACACGGTTGGGGCCGATCCCGGTGCCGGCAACCGCGACCTTGCGCTCGCCGGCGATCACGGTGACGCGGATCAGCTCGTTGTAGTCCTGGGCCTCGGAGACCGTCTTCTCCTCAACCACGATCCCGCGCTCCTCGGCCATCGAGGGGGCGTTGACGAGGTTGACCTGCTCCTCCGTGCGGCCCTGCAGCGCGCCCTGGATCACCGCGAGCGTCAACAGGCGCGTGTCGAAGTCGGCGATGCGGCCCATGAAGGCCGCCTCGATCCGCTCGACCGAGCTGCCCTCCGCCAGCTCCATCGCGAGGCGCCCGAGCTGCCGCGCGAGTGGCAGGAACGGCCCCAGCACCTGCATGTCCTCGGCGCCGATCGCGGGGATGTTGACGGCCGTCGAGACGACCCCACCGTCGAGCGCCGCCACGACCTGCTCGGCGCTCTGGTAGCCGGCGCGATCGGTGGCCTCCGCGGTGGAGGCCCCCAGGTGGGGCGTGACGATCACGTTGGGGTAGGCGAACAGGGGGCTCTCGGTCATCGGCTCGGTGGGGAACACGTCGAGCGCCGCGCCGCCGACCTTGCCCGAGTCGAGCGCCGCTTGCAGCGCCGCTTCGTCGATCAGGCCGCCGCGCGCGACGTTGAGGATCCGCACGCCGTCGCGCATCTGCGCGAACGCCTCGGCGTTCAGCCAGTTCTTGGTCTCATCGGTCTTGGGGAGATGGATCGAGATGAAGTCGGCCTGCGCGTATATCTCCTCGCTGTTCTCGGCCTTCTCGACCCCCAGCTCGCGATAGCGCTCGGCGGAGACGAACGGGTCGAACGCGACCACGCGCATCTGAAAGCCGCGCGCGCGGGCGGCGACCAGCTGGCCGATCCGCCCGAAGCCGATAATCCCGAGCGTCTTCTCGTACAGCTCCACGCCGGAGAACTTCGAGCGCTCCCAGCGGCCCGCGGTCAGCGAGATGTACGCCTGGGGGATGTTGCGCGCGAGCGCCAGTAGCAGCGCCAGCGTGTGCTCGGCGGCGGTGACGACGTTGGACTGCGGCGCGTTGGCGACCACGATCCCCCGTTTGGTGGCGGCGTCCACGTCGACGTTGTCCACCCCCACGCCGGCGCGCCCGATCGCGCGCATGTTGGTCGCCCTGTCGATCAGCTCGGCGGTGAGCTTCGTGGCAGAGCGAATCAGGATGCCGTGGTACTCCCCGATCCGCTGCGCCAGTTGCTCGTCGCTCCAATCAAAGCCGAGGTCGACGTCGAAGTGCTCGCGCAGCAGCTCCACACCGGAGTCGCCGATGTTCTCCTTGACCAGCACCTTCAGGCGCTCGCCGCCGGCTGAGGAGGAAGGGGAGGAGGGGGGGGCGGGGCTCGTGTGGTTGCTTTCGGCGGCGCTCATGATGCCATCCTCTCCACTACCCACTCGATACACGATGTCAGCGCCTGCACATCAGAGGGCTCGACCGCGGGGAACATCCCGATCCGCAGCTGGTTGCGCCCCAGCTTGCGGTAGGGCTCGGTGTCCACGATCCCGTTCTCGCGCAGCGTCTTGGCAACCGCGGCGGCGTCGACGGAATCATCGAAGTCGATCGTGCCGACGACCAGCGAGCGCTTCGACGGGTCGGCGACGAACGGTGTGGTGTAGGAGGTTCGCTCGGCCCAACCGTACAGGTGCCCAGAGGAGGCGCGGGTGCGCGACACGCACCAGTCCAGACCACCGCCGTCGAGCATCCAGCGGACCTGCTCGGCGAGCAGGAACAGCGTGGCCACCGCGGGCGTGTTGTAGGTCTGGTCTTTGAGCGAGTTTTCAAGCGCCGTGGCGAGCGAGAGGAACTGCGGGATCCAGCGCGGCACCGCGCTTCCCCCTGCCACCGCGTCCGTTGCTGCGGCTTCGCCCGCGAGCTTGGCGATCCGCTCCTGCGCGGCGGGGCTCAACAGTGCAACCCACAGCCCGCCGTCGGCCGCAAAGCTCTTCTGAGGAGCGAAGTAGTAGGCGTCAGTCTGCGCCACATCGACGGGGAGCCCGCCCGCGCCAGAGGTCGCGTCGATCAAAACGAGCGCGTCGCCGGCTGGCCGCACGATCGGGACCATCACCCCGGTGGATGTCTCGTTATGTGCCCAACCAACCACGTCGGCCCCGGCCTGCATGACGTCAGCCCGCGCCGGGTCGGGCGCGTCGCCGGGTTCCGCCTTTACGACCACCGGCTCCTCCAAGAACGGCGCCTCGCGCGCCACCTGGGCGAACTTTGAGGAGAACTCCCCATACGTCAGATGCAGCGAGCGGCGCTCGATCAGGCCGCACGCGGCAGCATCCCAGAACGCGGTGGCCCCGCCGTTACCAAGCGCGACCTCGTACCCATCGGGCGCCCCAAACAGCTCGCTCAGCCCGGCACGGATCTCGCCGACGAGCGCCTTGACCGGCCGCTGGCGGTGGGAGGTGCCCATCGGCGCGGCCCCTTCGCCCAGCCGCGTGAGCACCTCGGGACGGACCTTGGAGGGGCCGCAGCCGAAGCGCCCGTCGGCGGGCTTCAGCTCGGTGGGGATCGTCAACTGCTGCTCTGCGCTGGTGCTCATGGGCTTCCTCGCTTCGCCTTCGAGGGGATTACACAAGAGGTGCCCAGGCGCGCGGCGGTGCTGCTTGAGTGTCGCTTCCCGGTGGTCGCTTCCACCTCGCTGCTGCGCCAGTCGCGACAGGCGCGAGTTTAGCGGAACCTCCTCGGGGGAGGTTCTATTTTTTTCGGCCTATACCACTTCATTTTGTAAAGGGTTGGAGGCCATTCTTTAAGACAAACCACCTGCCCAGCCTCGACTGAACGACGCTCGGCCGACCTCAGAACGAGGACTGGATCCAATCCATGTGCGAGCGCAGCTCCTTGCCGACCGCTTCGATCTGCGTGTTGGCCTGCTCCTCGCGCATCCGCAGGAAGTTCTCCTGCCCCGCGCGGTTCTCCGCGATCCACTCGCGCGCGAAGTCCCCGGACTGGATCTCTCCCAGGATCTTGCGCATCGCCGCGCGCGTCTCCTCGGTGATCACCCGTTTTCCGCGCGTGTAGTCGCCGTACTCCGCGGTGTTGGAGATCGAGTAGCGCATCCCCGCAAGGCCCTTCTCGTACATCAGATCGACGATCAGCTTGACCTCGTGCAGGCACTCGAAGTAGGCCATCTCAGGGTCATACCCGGCCCCGACCAGCGTCTCGAAGCCGGCCTGCACGAGCTCGGAGACGCCGCCGCAGAGGACGGCCTGCTCGCCGAACAGGTCGGTCTCCGTCTCGTCCTTGAAGGTCGTCTCGATCACACCGCCGCGGGTGCAGCCGATCCCCTTCGCGTACGCCAGGGCGAGCGCGCGCGCGTTGCCGCTCGCATCCTGGGCGACCGCGATCAGCCCGGGCACGCCGCTGCCTTCGAGGAACTGGCGGCGCACGAGGTGGCCGGGGCCCTTGGGGGCGACCATCGCCACGTCCACGCCGGGAGGCGGAAGCACCTCGCCGTAGTGGATCGAGAAGCCGTGACCGAACAGCAGCATGTTGCCGGGGGCGATGCCGTCGGCGATCTCCGCCTCCCACACCTGGTGGTGGAGCTCGTCGGGCAGCAGGATCATCACCAGGTCGCCGCGGCTGGCTGCCTCGACGACACTCAGCACCTCGAGGCCCTGCTCGCGCGCCTTGGCGACCGAGGGCGAGGACTCGCGCAGGCCGACCACCACCTGCACGCCGGAGTCCTTGAGGTTGAGCGCGTGGGCGTGGCCCTGGGAGCCGTAGCCGATAATTGCGACGGTCTTCCCGTCGAGCAGTGAGAGATCAGCGTCGTCGTCGTAGAGCATGGCGGCAGGCTATCCGATTACGCATAGTTCGTATGTCATACGCACCAGTCGAAATCCTTACAGACAATAAGCATCATGGCCGCCGACAGGGTAGCGCGGCAGACGACCACGTCTCGTAGCCAGGCCGGTTGGCACGATCGGCGATCAGGCAAACGCGACGGCCACCAGCGAGCGGCCGGGGATCTCAAGCGTGCCGTCGGGCGACGCGTACGGGGCCAGGCGCTCCACCAGCGAGGCCTCGATCGCCTCGATCTCGGTCGCAGGCTGGGCGAGCACGAGGTCGTGCAGCTCCCGCGAGATGTCGAGCATCGTCTCCCAGAACGACTCGAACGAGGGGTGGCTCTGCACCACGTCGATCGCCTCGACGACGATTTCGGTGAAGCCGGCCTCACCCAGCAGCGCCTGCAGGCGCTCGCGGTCGCCGAGCCCGAACGGGCCGGGCGCATATTCGCTGGACTGCGCCGGGGGCTGCGCCAGCCCGCGCTCCAGCAGCTCCACCCGCGGCAGGAGCGCCCACGGGTTGGCGGCGAGCGCGTCCCACACCGCCAGCGCCACGCGCCCACCGGGGCGCAGCACGCGGCGGGTCTCGACCATCGCGGCGAGCGGGTCGGCCATCAGCATGTAGCCCCAGCGGCACAGCACCGCGTCCACGCTCGCCACCGGCAGGTCGATCCATTCGGCGTTCCACACCTGGAACTCGACGTTGGTCAGGTCGAGCTTCGCCGCGCGGGCACGGGCGCCCTCGAGCATTGCTTCGGCGTGGTCGGAGAGGATCACCCCGCCGGTGGGGGCGACAAGCTCGGCCGCCAGCAGCCCCGTCTCCCCCAGGCCAGCGGCCAGCTCCAGCACGCGCTGGCCGTGCTGGGGCTCGATCGCCTCGACCATCCAGTACGAGACCGGCGCGCCAAATTCGCGAATCGACTCCTGGCGGCGCACCCAGCCACTCGCCGCCTCCTCCCAGTGCTCGGCGCTGCGGCGCCGGTGCTCGTCGGCGGGATGCTCGCCCGCGTCCACGGGATCGCTGCCGTTGCGCGCCGCCCCTCCTGCTCCCGCTCCACTTCGATGTGATCCGGCGTCGGCCTTCATCGCAGCTCCCTTCGGCGTTCGATGAGCTCAATGTCGGCTTTCACGACAGCTCCCTTCGGTGGCTCGACATCGGCTTTCGGTGAGCTCAACGCCGGCTTTCACGACAGCTCTCTTCGCAGCAGCTTGCCCGATCGCGTGCGCGGCAACGGACCCTCAACCAACGCCACGTCCTTTGGAACCTTGTACGGAGCGAGGCGCTCGGCGCAGTGCGTGCGCAACTCCTCGCCGCGCAGCTTGACACCGTCGCGCACGACGACCAGGGCGGTGACCGCCTCACCCCAGCGCTCGTCGGGGCGGCCGATCGCCGCCGCCTCAAGCACGCAAGGATGCTCTTCGAGCACGGCCTCCACCTCGGTGGGCGCCACGTTCTCCCCCCCGCTGACGATCGTGTCAGCCTTCCGTCCGGTTACCAACAGATTCCCCTCACCATTCAATCTACCCATATCTCCCGTTCGCAACCAGCCATCCTCGCCGGCAACGCCGCGCGCGAGGGTCGGGCCGGCGACTTCGATCTCCCCATCGGCGGCGGTGCGCACGCGCGTACAGAACAGCGGCGGGCCTGCTGCAGCCGGCGCCGTGGAGCCGTTCTTGACGGCGGCAAGCGGCAGCGTGGTCACCTGCGAACAGGCCTCGGTCATGCCGTAGGTGAGACTCACCGGCACCCCGGCCGCGCGCGAGCGCTCCAGCAGAGCTGCGGGCACAGGGCCGCCTCCGGTGAGCGCGCAGCGCAGCGTGGGCGGGCACTCCAGACCGGCGTCGAGCAGGCGGGCGAGCGTGGTGGCAACCAGCGAGACGAGCGTCACCGGCGTGACAGACGAAACGTCGCCCCGTGCGGCGCGCGCCGCCGCGGCCGCTGCCCGCTTGGTGGGGGGCTCAAAAAGGTGCACATCACTCCCGGCCTCGCCCATCACCGCCCGCAGCGCGAGCTCCGTGTCGAAACGCTCGTGCACCACCGCCGTCGTGCCGTAGATCGCGCTGCGCAGCAGGATCGAGAGCCCGCCGACGTGCGAGAGCGGCAGGTTGCACAACCATCGCTCGTGCGGGTCGAGGCCGAGCGCGACCGCCGAGCCGAGCGCGCTCCAGAGGAAGTTGCCGTAGGTCAGCTCGACCGGCTTGGGCGCCGAGGTCGTACCCGAAGTGTGGATCACCGCCGCCACCGCGTCGAGGTCGTGCACCGCGCCGGCGGGAATGCCCCGCGCACCGGCGAGAGCGCCCCGCACCCCGACGACAGCGCCCCGCGCGCCGGAGACACGCAGAGGCTCGTCCACCACGACCTCCGCCCCATCCACGATTGCGGCCCGCTCGCGCTCCCCCAGGCGCAGGTCGACCGGCACAGCCACCGCCCCCAGCAGCAGGCAGGCATGCAGCGCGCACACGAAGTCGAGGCCGGCCGGCAGCGCGATCGCCACGCGCTCACCACGTGCCGCCCCCCGCGCGGCCAGCTCGCCGGCGCCCCCGCGCGCCAGCTCCAGCAACTGCGCATAGGAGCAGGCCCCCAGGGTCGTCTCGACCGCGATCGCCACGGGCGCGCTTCTGGCCGCGCGCTCCAGCCAAGCATCAACCACCATTGCCCACAGGCTAGCCTTCGCGCATGGCAACCACTTGGATCGCCGCCGGCGAGTACACCGACATCCGCTACGAGAAGACAAAGGACGGGGGGATCGCGAAGATCACGATCGACCGCCCGGAGGTGCGCAACGCGTTCCGGCCGCTGACCGTGATCGAGATCTCGCGCGCGCTCACTCAGGCACAGGAGGACCTCGATGTCGGCGCGATCGTGCTGACAGGAGAGGGGTCGCAGGCGTTCTGCGCCGGCGGCGACCAGCGCGTGCGCGGGGATTCGGGATACCTGACCGACGAGGAGATGAGATCCCCACCCACCCGCGCCGGCGTGGGGCGCTTTCACGTCACCGACCTGCACATCCAGATCCGCCGCCTGCCCAAGCCGGTGGTGGCGATGGTCGCCGGGTATGCGATCGGCGGCGGCCACGTGCTGCACCTCGTGTGCGACCTTACGATCGCCGCCGAGAATGCCCGCTTCGGCCAGGTGGGGCCGCGCGTGGGCTCCTTCGACGGCGGCTTCGGCGCGGGGCTGCTCGCCAACCTCGTGGGGCCGAAGAAGGCGAAGGAGATCTGGTTTCTCTGCCGCCAGTACGACGCCGCGGAAGCACTCGACATGGGCCTGGTCAACACCGTCGTGCCGCTAGAGCGCCTGGAGGAGGAGACGGTGGGGTGGTGCCGGGAGATGCTCGCGCTCTCCCCCTTCGCGTTGCGTTTGCTGAAGGCCTCGTTCAACGCCGCCGAGGACGGCCTCTCCGGGGTGCAGCAGCTGGCGCACGACGCCAACCTGCTGTTCTACGGCAGCGAGGAGGCCCAGGAGGGCCGCAACGCCTACCGCGAGAAGCGCACCCCCGATTTCTCGCGCTTTCCGCGGCGGGCATGACGGTGCATCCCCGTCGCCAACCACAGCCCCCAGCGGGTGCCCCGGTGAATTGGTTGGGGGCCAAAAATTGAACACAACACCCCACCCCCCACCCGCCCCCGGGCGACGCGAAGCGAGTTGGACGGCGTGACCTCCACCGTGCCGATCGAGGACCGCCCGCCGCTCACGGTGCGATCTCCGAGCGCGGTGCGCATCTGGGTGATGGCGGCGCGCGTGCGCACGCTGCCGGCGGCGATCGCTCCCGTGCTGGTCGGCACCTCGCTGGCGCTCGGGGACGGCCACTTCAAGGCGCTGGCGTTCGTGGCAGCGCTGCTCGGCGCAGTGTTCATCCAGGTGGGCACCAACCTCTCAAACGACTACTCCGACGCGCGGCGCGGCGCCGACACCGAGGACCGCCTCGGCCCCGTGCGCGTGACCGCGGGCGGCCTCGTACCACCCCGCCAGGTGCTGATCGCCACCTACGTCACCTTCGGCTTGTCGGTGCTGTGCGGTGCCTATCTGATCTCGGTCGCCGGCTGGGGCCTCTTGGCGGTCGGCGCCGCCTCGATCCTCGCCGGCATCCTTTACACCGGCGGGCCGCGCCCGTACGGGTATGAAGGGTTGGGCGAGATCTTCGTGTTCCTCTTCTTCGGGATCGTCGCCGTGGCGGGGTCGTACTACGTGCAGGTGCAGCACCTGCCCTGGCAGGCGTTCGCCTGCGCGGTGCCTGTCGGCCTGCTGGCGAGCGCGATCCTCGTGGTCAACAACGTGCGCGACATCGACACCGACCGCCGCGCCGGCAAGCGCACGCTCGCGGTGCGCCTCGGCCGCCAGCGCACGCGCGGGCTGTACACCGCGATGCTGAGCATCGCCTTCCTCGCTGCGCCGTTGCCGTGGGCGCTGGGCTCGATGACCGCCTGGCTGCTGCTCCCATGGGCCGCGATCCCACTGGCGCTGTCCCTGATCGGCGTGGTGCGCACCCGCATCGACGGCCCTGCGCTGAACGGGGCGCTCGCGCGCACCGGCCTGCTGCAGCTGCTGTTCTGCCTGCTGTTCGCCGCCGGGATCCTCGCCAGCGGAGGCATCGGCGAGTAGGGAACGCACTGGGCATGCGGATGACCGTCACGGAGCGTACGCTGCGCCTGCGCAGGCCGCTGCAAACCTCCTACGGCGCGGTGCACGAGCGACGAGTGCTGGCGGTGACGCTGAGCGATGCCGACGGCGTGGATGGCCACGGCGAAGCGGCTCCGCTGGAGCCCTACGACGGCGTCAGCATCGCGCGGGTGCGTAAGGCATTGGAGGCATACCGGCCGGTGCTGATGCAGTCGGCGACGGCCAACGGCGCGCAGCTGATCGAAGCGTGCCGGCGCGTCGATGACCTCCCCGGCGCGCTGGCCGCGATCGACCTCGCACTGTGGGACCGCGCCGGGCGGCGCGCGGGCAGGCCGGTGGCGGCGCTGCTCACCGACGGGGTGGGCGGGCTTCCAATCTCCGAGATCCAGGTCAACGCGACGGTTGGCGCGACCGACCGCACGGGCGCCGCCGAGCAGGCCGCGCGCGCTGCGGCGCAGGGGTATGAGTGCGTGAAGCTGAAGGTAGGCGTCGGCGACGACGCGGGGCGGGTGGCGGCGGTGCGTGCCGCCGTGGGCCCCCATACTGCGCTGCGCCTCGACGCCAACGGCGCGTGGGACGTGGAGGAGGCGGTGCACGCGATCGAGGCGCTGACCCCCGTGGGCCTCGAGCTGGTCGAGGAGCCCACCCACGGCCTGCAGGCGGTGCGCGAGGTGCGCGAGCGCGTGGCGGCACGCGTGGCGATCGACGAGACCGCGGCCGAGCACGGAGCGCTCGGCGCGGGCGTGGCCGACGCGGTGTGCCTGAAGATCTCCCGCTGCGGCGGCATCGCCGGCCTGCTCGCCGCCGCGGCGCTCGTCAGGGCCTCCGGCGCGGAGGTCTACCTCGCCTCGACGCTCGACGGCCCACTCGGAGTGGCGGCAGCCGTGCACGCCGCCGCCGCCCTCGCCTCGCGCGGCCCGCTGCCGGCCTGCGGGCTGGCGACGCTCAGCCTGTTCGAAGGGCTGGAGGAGGAGGGGGGTGTTGCTCTGCCCGTGCGGAACGGCCGCATCGCGGTGCCCGGAGCCCCAGGGTTGGGGGTTGGCGCGCCTCAGAGCGCCTGAGCGACCGCCGCCGGATTCTCCAGCGGCAATCCGTGGCCCCCGGGCACGACGATCAGCTCGCCCGCCGGCAGCAGCTCGGCGAGCCGCCGCCCCAGTGCCAGGAACTTCCCGTCGCGCTCACCCACCAGCACGGTGACTGGCATCGCCAACTCGGGGAGGCGATCCCACAGCGGCCGCATCTCGCCGGTGCCGAGTCCCCGCATGACGGCGGCGAGCGCGTCGGGCCGGTTGCGTTGCTGATCCGCGCGCGCCAGCGCCCCCACCTCCGGGGGGTCGGCGGCGAACAGCGGTTGGTTGCGCCAGCGCTCGATGAACTCGTCGTAGGGCGTGTGTTCGAGATCGTCAGCGAGGGCGCGGTCTGAAAGTCGCCTCGCGGCGCGCTCACCCTGATTCTCGATCCCCGGGTTGACCCCAATCAACACGAGTCGCGCCACCCGCTCCGGCGCCGCCAGCGCCACGTGCAGCGCGACGCGGCCACCGAGCGAATAGCCGCACAACGCGAAGCGATCGGGGCTGGCGTCGAGCACGTGCTGGACGCAGCCGGCGAAGGAGATCGGCCGCAGCGCATCCGCTTCAGCGCCATGGCCCGGGAGGTCGAGCGCCAGCGGACGGTAGCGTTCATGGTCGAGCAGCCCCACCACCCCCTTCCAGGCACGGTGGGTGCCGCCGAAGCCGTGTAACAGGACGAGGGTCTCCGGCACTCCTCGATCCTACTTTCCTCTCCCAACCACGCCGATCCCAACCCTCACCCCATCCCGACCGTCCCCCATCCCGACCAACCGCCCGCTCAAACTCGTGACCGCCCCCCGCTCGACCCTGAGATGACCGCCGCCGCCGACACCTACACCCTGCTGCGCGCGTTCGTGGACGAGCTGGCGCGCTGCGGGCTGCGCGACGCGTGCACCTCGCCGGGGTCACGCAGCACGCCGCTGGTGCTGAGCCTCGCAAGCGAGCCGCGCCTGCGCTGCCACTCCCACATCGACGAGCGCTGCAGCGGCTTCTTCGCGGTCGGCCTCGCGAAGGCGACGGGGCTGCCGGTGGCGGTGACCTGCACCTCGGGTACCGCCGTCGCGGAGTTGCTGCCGGCGGCGATCGAGGCGCACGAGGCGGGCGTGCCGCTGCTGATCCTCACGGCGGACCGGCCACCCGAGCTGCGCGAGAACGGCGCCGGCCAGACGATCGACCAAGTGAAGATCTTCGGCAGAGCCGTCAAGTGGTTCTTCGAAGTTGGCACGCACGAGTTGGAGACCGGCGAGGCCAGCGTCGGCGATGCGGGCCACCGATCGGAGCGCGGCAAGCGGCTGCGCTGGATGCGAACGCTCGCCTGCCGCGCCTATTGGTGTGCGATCGAGGGTCAACCGGGCGTGGTGCACCTCAATTTCCCACTGCGCGAGCCACTGGTGCGCAGCGAAGAGGAGCCGCTGCCCCCCGACGGCACCGGCCGCCCCGACGGCCGTCCGCTAGTCAGCTGCACGCCCGCGCGGACGACGGCACCGGACGATGCGCGCTCGCTGGCGGTACCCGTGACCGCCACCCGCCGGGGGGTGGTCGTCGCCGGGCGCTACGAGCGCGACACCGCGCTCGGAGAGGCCGCGGCGGCATTCTGCGCGGCGGCAGGTTGGCCGCTGCTGGCCGACCCACTCTCGGGCGCACGGCGCGGGGAGGCGGCGGTGGCGCACTACGACGCGCTGCTGCGTCACGGCGCGTTCGCCGCGAGCGTCCGGCCCGAGCTCGTGCTGCGCGTCGGCGACCTCCCCACCTCCAAGCCGCTGCGCGGGTGGCTGGCTGGACTGGGCGACGTCGTCCCGCAGGCGGCGATCGACGACCAGGGCCGCTGGCAGGATCCCGACGCAGCGCTCTGCCGGCGCTTCGCGCTGGAGCCGGCCGCGGCGTTGCGGGCGCTGGCCGAGAACCCGCCCGAGCCCGACCCGGACTGGCTTGAGAGCTGGCGCAGCGCTGACGAGCGCGCCGCTGAGGCGCTGCTGGGGGTGCTGGGCGCGAGCGGCCTCAGCGAGCCCACCGTCGCCGCCGAGCTCGGCGTGCTGCTGCCTGAGCGCGCGACGCTGTGGGTCGCCTCCTCGATGCCGGTGCGCGACATCGAGAGCTTCTGGCCCGCGCGCCCCGACCCCCCGCGGGTGCTGTGCAACCGCGGCGCCAACGGCATCGACGGAACCGTCTCGAGCGCCTTCGGCGCCGCCGCAGCCGGCCCCGGCCCGACGGTACTGCTAATCGGCGACGTGGCGCTCGCGCACGACATCGGCGGCCTGCTCGCCGCCCGGCGCCTGGAGCTCGACCTGACGATCGTGCTGATCGACAACGGCGGCGGCGGCATCTTCGACTTCCTGCCGGTCGCCGCGATCAATGACGACCTCTACACACGCCACATCGCCACCCCCACCGGGCTCGGTTTCACCCACGCGGCACGGCTGTACGGCCTCGAGCACGAGACCGTCAGCGACGTGCTCGCCTTCCGCGCGGCGCTGGAACGCGCCCTGACCGAGCGCCCACGCCGCACGGGGATCATCGAAGTACACACCGACCGCGCAGCAAACGTGGCGCTGCATCGCCGCGCGTGGGAGGCCGTCGCCGGGGTGTTGGACGGGTGAGCCTGAGGGCACCTACGCTGAATCGCTAAAGCGGCCACGCGCCGCTCGACGGAACTCAGCCCGCGAGCAGCGGTAACAGCGCCGCGAGCTTGACCTCGGTCTCGGCCAGCTCCGAGGCAGGGTCGGAGTCGCGCACGACGCCGACGCCGGCGTAGCAGCGGGCGATGCGACCGCGCAGCAGGGCGCAGCGCAGCGCTACGCAGAACTCGCCGTCGCCGGTCGCGTCGGCCCAGCCGACGGGGCCCGCGTACCAGCCGCGGTCGAGGCCCTCCAGGGCGGGGATCAGCGGGCGTGCGCGCTCTAGCGGCTCGCCCCCTACGGCGGGCGTGGGGTGCATCAGCTCCAGCAGCTCGATCACGTCTAGCGGCTGCGCGAGCTGGGCGCGGATCGGGGTGCCGAGGTGCTGGATGTTGGCGACCTTCACCAGCTCCGGCTCGGGCGGGGCGGCCGTCCACAGCGCGTGCTGGCGCAGCGCCCGCTCGATCCGGCGGATCACGATCGCGTGCTCCTCGCGGTCCTTCTCGGAGTGCATCAGCTGTTCGCCGAGATGGTCGTCCACGGCGGGGTCGGCGCTGCGACGCATCGAGCCGGCCAGTGCCAGCGCGCTGACGCGGTGGCCCTCGCGGCGCACCAGCAGCTCGGGGCTGGCGGCGACGAACGCGGCGTCCTCGCGCCCGACGCAGAACACCGTGCACGAGGGGAAGCCCTCGCGCAGCACCCCGAACAGCGCCGCGGGGTCGAAGTTGGAGGCTCCCCCGCCCGCGTGGACCTGCACCTCGCGCGCGAGCACGACCTTCTCCAGTTGCCCCTTGCGGATCAGCTCCACAGCGCGCGCGACGGCGGCCTCGTAGTGCTCGGGCGGCATCGCGCTGGCGATCCGGTAGCGCCCCGTGGGCGCGGGGTCGAGCAGCGCAAGCGGCTCCACCCGCAGCTCACCGAGCCGGCGCTCCAGGCGCTCGAGCAGCTGCTCGGGGGTGTCGTCGGGAGCGGCGAGCGCGCACAGCGTCATGCGCACGTCCACGCTCCCGTCCGGGCCGCCGCCAATGCTCGCCTGCTCACCGCCGGTAGCGCCGGGGCGCGCACTCCGATCTCTGCGCATCCCCGCAACCGACCGCCGGCGCGTGAGCGCGACCTCCGGCACGATCAGCGAGGCCGGCGCAAACCCACTCCACGCCAGGTCGGCGCCGCCCTCGGCGGCGAACGCGAAGCCGCCCAGCGCGATCGGCCCGCCGCCGGCGCCCGGGTGGGAGGGATCCTCGGGCGGGTCGCCGACCGCCGCCGCGGCGAACGAGCGCCAGCGGTCGGCCACGGTGGCGAAGCGCTCGGGCCCGGAGGCCGTCAGGCAGACCGCCTCACCGAGTGCAGCCAGCGCCCGCGCCCCGCGCTCGGGCTGCTCTAAGAGAAACCACGGCTCTCCCGGGCGTCGCGAAGCGCACACGACAGCGCTGGGGTCAAGATCGGCCGGCAGCGGCAGGGTCAGCGCCGCGAGCGTCTGGCGGCCGCTGCGCCGTGCCCGCTTGACGGCGAGCTGCAGGCGAGCCCCGAGCCGCTCGCGGTTGGCGTCGCTGAGCGCGAACGGGCTCTCGAACGTGCGCTCGAGCGTCCCCCTCACGTCTCTGAGCGACCCCGCGCGATGGCAATCTCTCCGGTGCGCATCATCTCGATCAGCCCGAACGGCCTGACCATGTCCTCGAACGCTTGGATCTTCTCGGTCGTGCCGGTGATCTCGACGATGATCGAGCGCTTGGTGACGTCGACCACCTTGCCGCGGAAGATCTCCGTGATCTGCATCAGCTCGCCGCGCTGCGGGCCGTCGGCGGACACCTTGAACATCGCCAGCTCGCGCGACACCGTGTCGCCCGGGTCGAGGTCGCGAATCTTCAGCACGTTGATCAGCTTGTGCAGCTGCTTGGTGACCTGGTCGATCGGATGCAGGGCGCCGTCCACCGTGAGCGTCACACGCGAGACGCGCTCGTCGTCGGTCGGCCCGACCGTAAGCGTGTCGATGTTGAAGCCTCTGCGAGCAAACAGCCCCGCGATGCGGGTGAGCACGCCAGACTTGTTTTCGACGAGGATCGAGAGGACGTGCTTGCGCCCGGTGCGCAGGTTGCCCGACGTTTCGAGCTCGGCGAGGCTGAGCGGTGCCTTGGTCGCTGGCTCAGCCATTGCCCACCACCCTAAGGGTTCTCGTCACAATAGATGCCGGATCTGGGGTGGTCGATCCGGGGATGGGATGCGACGCACGCGAGCGCAGGCGTGCTGGTAGCACGCCGAGCACCGCGGGTGGCGCAGACCGCCGCGGAGCGGCCGCATCCAGGCCGGCAGATATTGGGACGTGGGCCCTAAGCCTCGCTGCCCCGTGCTCGATCCACGCAAGCTCGCGGCACAGCTTCGTGCGAGCCCCCATCCTCATCCCACCATCTCCCTGGCAGCCTGACCGGCAGGGATCATCGGGTAGGTGTTCTCCTCGCGGGTCACGCGCACGTCCACTACCACCGGGCCCTCCGTGGCGATCGCCCGCTTGATGTCCTCCACCAGCGTGTGCTTGTCCTCGAAGCGCATCCCGGTGGCGCCATAGGCCTCGGCGAGCTTCACGAAGTCGGGGAACTTGCCCATGTCCACGTGGCTGTATTTGCCATCCCAGAACAGCTCCTGCCACTGGCGCACCATGCCGAGGTAGCCGTTGTTCATGATGAACACCTTGATCGGGATGCCGTCCTGCGCGCAGGTGGCCAGCTCCTGGGCGTTCATCTGCACCGAGCCGTCGCCGGCCACGCAGCAGACGAGGCGATCGGGGCAGCCGACGGCGGCGCCCATCGCGGCCGGCAGGCCGAAGCCCATCGTCCCCAGGCCGCCGGAGTTGATCCAGCGCCGCGGCGCCGGGAAGTCGTAGTACTGGGCGGTCCACATCTGGTGCTGGCCCACGTCGCTTGAGATGATCGCCTCGCCCCCGGTCGCCTCGTATAGCGCCTGGATCATGTACTGGGGCTTGATCTCGGCGTCGGCGCTGTCCTCGTATTTGAGCGGGTACTGCTCGCGCCACCCCTCGATGCGACTCCACCACTCCCTCAGCCGCCCCGGGTCGGCCCCCAGCGCGCGGTACTCGATCGCGAGCTTCGCCAGCACGTTGCGGGCGTCGCCGACGATCGGGATGTGAGCGGGCACGTTCTTTGAGATCTCCGCCGGGTCCACGTCGATGTGGATGAACTTCGCGTGCGGCGCAAACTCCGAGAGCTTGCCGGTGATGCGATCGTCGAAGCGGGCGCCCACGGCGCAGATCAGGTCGGCCTCGTCCATCGCGTAGTTGGCGGCGCGGGTGCCGTGCATCCCCAGCATCCCCAACCACTGGGGGTTGGAGATCCCATCTGCTCCGGCCCCACTCACGCCTGCTCCGTTCGCCCCTTCCCCACCCATGCGCGCGGGGAACGCCCCGAGGCCCATCAGCGTGCAGGTGACGGGGAAACGGTCGCAGCTGGCGAGCTCCACCAGCTCCGCGGAGGCGTTCGCGTTGACCACGCCCCCGCCGGCATAGATCACGGGGCGCTGGGAGGCCGCGAGCGCCTTGGCGGCCTGGCGGATCTGCTTCTGGTTGCCCTCCACCGTCGGCTGGTAGCCGGGCAGGCGCACATCGGTCACCGGCTCGTAGGCGATCTCCGCGCGCGAGAGGTCCTGCGGGATGTCCACCAGCACCGGGCCGGGCCGTCCGGTGGAGGCGATGTGGAAGGCCTCATGGATCGCCCGCGGGATCTCAAGCGGGCTCTGGATCATGAAGGAGTGCTTGACCACGGGCATCGTAATCCCGATCGTGTCGGCCTCCTGGAAGCCGTCGGTGCCCAGCAGCTCGGTGCGCACCTGACCGGTGATGAACACCACCGGCACGGAGTCCATCATCGCGTCGCAGATCGGCGTGATCAGGTTGGTGGCTCCGGGGCCGGAGGTCGCAAACGCGACGCCCACTTTGCCGGTCGCCTTGGCATAGCCCTCTGCGGCGTGCCCACCGCCGGCCTCGTGGCGGACGAGGATGTGGCGGATGCCGGCGTCGACGAAGGCGTCGTAGGTCGGGAGGTTGGCGCCCCCGGGCAGGCCGAAGACGACCTCCACGCCCTCCGCCTTGAGGCATTCCATCAGTGCGTCAACCGCGCGCATGTCCGCCAACCGCCTTTCCACCGCATTCGAAACGGGCCAAAAAGGCAGTGTACCAGCGGGTTTCTACAGCCTTAAGACGACCCGATCCCGATCCCGATTGCTAGCGCAATCGCCCCACCGACGGTCACGACCAGCAGCGAAGAGCGCATCGAGACGTGCAGGAAGCGTTTGCGCACCCAGGCGATCGCGACCAGCTCGAAGGCGACGACGAATCCTGCCACCAGCAGCGCTTTGTGGACGTCGCTGATGAAGAACGGCAGCGTGTGGAAGATGCCGCCGAGCGTGGTCATGCCACCGGTGATCGCGCCGCGCACGACCGCCGAGCCACGGCCGGTCTGCTCGCCGGTGTCCGACAGCGCCTCCGACCACCCCATGCTGACGCCCGCCCCCAGCGCGGTCGAGAAGCCGACCAGCAGCGCCACGCGCGAGTCGGAGGAGATCGCCGCGGCGAAGATCGGCGGCAGCGATGAGACGGTGCCGTCGATCATGCCCACCAGCGCGGGCTGCACGACGCGCAGCACGAAGTCGCGCTCGTCGGGAAAGCCCGCGCGGTGAATCAGCCGCGCGATCAGCGAGTCGTGTGCCGGGACGGGTGGAGCCTTGGCGCTCATCCCAGCTTTATAGAGGCTGCGCCGCTTCGGGCTCCCTAATTGCGGGCCCTAACCATTCACGAGGAGGGCTGCCACGATTCCGGCGCGATCACTTGATTGGGATCCCCGCCCACCCACTCAAGCTCCGTCCCGCACCGCGTGCAGAGGGCGTCGTAGATCTTCGTGACGCGCCCGCAGCGGGGGCAGCGGCGGCGCAGCTCCTTGCTCTCCATCCGGTAGGCGATCGCGGCGAGCAGCCCGAAGAAGGGCACCACCGCCGAGATCACAAACCAAAGCAGGAACGAGCTGCCCTTGATGCGACCGACGATCCCGCCGGCGAGACCGAAGCCGAGGCAGATGACGACGTAGCCCATCGCGCCGCCCCGTTCAGAACAGGACGCGTACTGCCCAGATGATCGCCACGATCGCGAGTATCGCGATGATTGGGGTAGCGAGGAATGTGACGAGGCCGATCACGAGGTGCAGCAGCACCCAGGCTGCGACCGCCAGGATCAGCACCGCCACGATCATCCGGCCCAGCGAACGCGACGAGGTGGATGCGGGCTGCTCGTTCATCTATCCAGATGGTAGCGCGTGGGAGGGCTGCGGTGCCTGGGGAGGGAGATGCCTGGGAGGGCGCGCACTGCCTGAGAGGGAGATGCGATACGGCCGGGCGGGAGCTGACGCCCCGGCCCGGCCGCACGCACCCTGCTCCGCCCATCCGCGGTCGAGGGGAGCCCGCGGAGGCGAGATTCGGAGAGTCACCCTTGGAGGTGATCTCATTCTGGCGTCCGCGCGTGCGCATGTGTTTGGCCTGCGGTACAAGATCTGAGCGGTGGCGGTGTTGCGGTTGCCAGGCGGACTTGGTGGCGAGCCGGCAATGGTTGGACCAAACGATTAATTTTGGGCCCTAACCAAATGAGACGTGATCTCATACTCGTTTGGTAGGCCTCTGACTCAGCTCAGACGCCGAGCTGCTCGTGCACCAGCTGGGTGACCGCGCCGCCGTCGGCGCGGCCTTTGGTCTCGCGCATCACGTGGCCCACGATCGGCCCGATCGCCTTCGCGTTGCCGGCGCGCACGTTCTCAGCCGCCTCCGGGTTGGCGGCAAGCGCCGCGGCGACGATCGCGGCAAGCTCATCGTCGCCGTCCATCGCCGCCAGACCCTCGGCCTCCACGATCGCCGCCGGATCGCCCCCCTCGGCGACCATACGGTCAAGCACCTGGCGAGCGGCTCCGACGGAGACGCGCTTGGCGTCGGCAAGGCCCACGAGCAGGGCGAGCGCGCCGGGACGCACGAGAGATTCCTCCGGGTCCTGCCCATCGGGAAGGCGCGCGAGCAGATCACCCGTGATCCAGTTGGCCAGAGTCTGCGCGTGCGGCGCGGGATCGACCGCGGCGGCGAGCGCGGCCTCGAAGTAGTCGCCCAGCTCAGCGCGGAAGGCGAGCAGGTGGGCGCTGTCGGCGGAGAGGCCGATCTCGCGCTCGAAGCGCGCGTCGCGTGCGGCCGGCAGCTCGGGGAGCGCCGCCCGGGCGGCGTCGAGCATCGCCGCGTCGATCGCCACCGGCACGAGGTCGGGCTCTGGGAAGTAGCGGTAGTCGTGGGCCTCCTCCTTGGAGCGCAACGAGGTGATCCGCTCAGAGGCGGGATCGAAGTGCAGGGTCTCCTGCTCGACCCGCCCCCCATCTCGCAGGATCTTCTCCTGGCGGGTCAGCTCGGCGCGGATGCCGCGTTCGATGAAGCGGAAGGAGTTCATGTTCTTCAGCTCGGTCTTCACCCCGAGCTGCTCACTGCCGATGGGGCGCAGCGAGATGTTGGCGTCACAGCGCAGCGAGCCCTCCTCCATGTTCACGTCCGATACCCCCAGCACCCGTATCGTGGTTCGCAGCAGCCGCAGCCACTCGCCGGCGGCCTCGGCGGAGCGCAGGTCGGGCTCGGTGACGATCTCCGCGAGCGGCGTGCCGCCGCGGTTGAAGTCGACGATCGAGGCGTCGGAGCCGTGGATCCGCCCGGAGGCGCCGACGTGCACGAGCTTGGCGGCGTCCTCCTCGAGGTGCACGCGATGGATGCGCACCTCCCCCAGCTGCCCCCCGCGGCACAGCGGCAGGTCGTACTGAGAGATCTGGTAGCCCTTGGGGAGGTCGGGGTAGAAGTAGTTCTTGCGGTGGAAGATCGACCGCGGCGCGAGCTCCGAGTCGAGCGCGAGGCCGATCATCAGTCCGAAGTGCACCGCGCGGGCGTTGGCGACCGGCAGGCTGCCGGGCAGGCCCAGGCACACCGGGCAGGTGCGGGTGTTGGGCGGCTCGCCGAAGGAGAGCGCGCAGCCGCAGAACATCTTCGTGGCCGTCGCCAGCTGGATGTGGATCTCCAGGCCGATAACCGGCTCGTACTCGACCGCGCTCACACCCACGCCTCCGACCCATCGAAGCCGATCGCGGCCTCGAGCGCATGGGCGGCGTCCAGCAGGCGGTTCTCGCTGAAGACGGGGCCAGCGATCTGAAAGCCAATCGGCAGGTCCGCCGCCCCCTCCCCGTCGCCGGCTTCGCTGAGTCCCGATGGGATTGAGATCGCAGGTATACCCGCCAGCGACATGGGCACCGTGAAGTAGTCACTCAAATACATCGACCAGGGATCACTCGTCTTCTCGCCCAACTCGAATGCGACCGTGGCCGACGTCGGGGTGACGATGAAGTCAACCTTCTCGAAGGCGGCCTTGAAGTCCTCCGCGATCTTCGTGCGCACACGCTGGGCACTGCCGTAGTAAGCGTCGTAATAACCAGCGGAGAGGGCGTAGGTGCCGAGCATGATCCGCCGCTTGACCTCGGGACCAAAGCCGTCGTGGCGGGTGCGGGTGTAGAGGTCGAGGAGATCCTCGGCACCCTCGGCGCGATGACCGTAGCGCACCCCGTCGAAGCGGGCCAGGTTGGACGATGCCTCGGCGGGGGCGAGCACGTAGTAGGCGGACAGGGCATGGGGTGCGTGCGGAAGCTGCACCGTCTTGATCGTCGCCCCCAACCTTTCGGCGAGTTTGAGCGCATTTTCGAAGGAGGCTCGCACGCTCGGCTGAATTTCGGCGCCAGCAAGCTGGGCTCCCGGTCGCTCCAACTCCTGCGGCACCCCAAGTGTCACCCCTTTCAGATCCACCGCCGTCGGCAGACGAATCTCTTCCGGGAATACCAGCGATGTGGCGTCGCGATCGTCGCATCCCACCATGTGCCGCAGCAATAGCGCGGCGTCTGTCACGTTGCGAGTCAACGGCCCAGCCTGATCCAGGGAAGAGGCGAAAGCGATCATTCCGTAGCGCGAGACAGAGCCGTAGGTAGGTTTGAGCCCGACGATCCCGCAGAGCGCTGCGGGCTGGCGAATCGACCCGCCCGTGTCGGTACCAAGTGCCCAGGGAACAAGGCCGGCGGCCACGGCAGCAGCGCTGCCGCCAGAGGAACCCCCCGGCACTCGTGTGTGATTCCAAGGGTTGAGGACTGGACCGAACGCCGAGTTCTCGTTGGAGGATCCCATCGCGAACTCGTCCTGGTTGGTCTTGGCCAGCAGCGGTGCACCCGCGCTCGTCAACTTCTCAATGACCGTCGCTGTGTACGGGGGGCGGTAGTCCTTGAGGATCAGCGAGCCCGATTGGCTGGGCACACCTTGTGTACAGAAGAGATCCTTGACCGCGAGCGGCACCCCGCGCAGGGGCGCCTGCGAGCCAGAATTACCCGGAAGGTCGGATGCTAGCCAGGTGAAGCAGTTGAGCTCACGCGCCTCGTCGGCAGCTCGTCGGCGGTAGAACGCGAAGATCTCCGCTGCCGAGAGCCGGCCGGCCTCGATCTCAGCGACCGCCTGTGCGGCCGACAGGTCGATGATCCCGGGAGGGCTCACGCCTGGGGGCTGGGGACGAGGAAGCCCCCGTCGGCCACGGAGGGTGCCTGTTCGAGCGCGACCTCGCGCGGCAGGCAGGGGCGCGGCTCGTCGGGGCGCAGGCGGCCGACGACCTCCACCACGTGCGAGGTGGGAGGCACGTCGTCCAGTGAGAGCTCGCCGATCTTGGCGATGTGGTCGAGCACGGCGGATAGCTCATGCGCCATCGACTCCACCTCGCCGTCGTCGAGCTTCAGCCGCGCCAAGCGCGCCACATGGAGGACTTCGTCGCGATCGATCACGGCGCGATTCTATGCCCCGGCCGGCGGCGCCTCACGTGGCGGCGTGGCATCGGGCGGGTAAAGGCCAGTGCGTTCGTCGCGCATCGACTGCCAGCTCCCGGCGAGCACCAGCAGCGCCCCGGCGAGTGCCAACCACGCCCCGGAGCACAGCATCGTTGCGTGGTCGGGCCGCTCCAGCAGCCTCACCACGGCCGCGATCGTCGCGAGGATTCCGAACAGCGTGCTCCACACCGCGGCGGCGACCGGGATCGCGGTGGTGCGCTCGGTGATGGTGGCGAGCGCCAGCCCCAGCGCGCCCGCGGCCGCAAGAATCAGCAGCGCGACCGCCACGCCGAAGGTCGACCACGCGCTGAGCTTGCCCTGCGAGTTCTCATACCACGGCAGTGCCAGCGCGACGATCAGGCAGATCGCCCCCGCGAGCGCGATCAGCTCACCGGAGCGCATGCGGCGCAGGCTCATCGAAGCGCCTCCACATCCGTTTGGCCACTCACTCTCACCGACACTCCCCCCGCCGCGGTTTATAGCGCAGGCTCATGGCACCCCCGCCTGCAGACGCGCGGCGTCGAGCGTGTTGCGCAGCAGCAGCGCGATCGTCGTCGGCCCGACGCCCCCGGGCACGGGCGTGATCGCGCCGGCGAGCGACGATGCCGCCGCGAAGTCCACATCGCCCACCAGACCGCTCTTGTTGCCCGCCTCCTGCGGCGTGAGGCGGTTGATGCCGACGTCGATCACCACCGCACCCGGCTTGACGAACTCGCCTCCAACCAGGCGCGGGCGACCGATCGCGGCGATCAGGACGTCGGCGCGCGCGCACACCCCGGCGAGATCCCGGGTGCGGGAGTGACAGACGGTGACGGTCGCGTTGGCGGCGAGCAGCAGCTGCGCCATCGGCTTGCCGAACAGGTTGGAGCGCCCGACGATCACCGCCTCCGCCCCCTCCAGCCAGCCCGTGTCGCCGCCATGGACGCTCGCCAGCAGCTCCATCACCCCGAGGGGGGTGCACGGCCGCAGCCCCGGCCGCCCGAGCAAGAGCAGACCGGCGTTGACCGGGGTCAGCCCATCCACGTCCTTGGCCGGGTCGATCAGGCCGGTGAGCGAGGGGCCATCGAGCTGGGGTGGCAGTGGCAGCTGCAGCAGCACACCGTTGACGGCGTCATTCTCGTTGAGCTCCTCAAGCAGGTCGGCCACCTGGGCGGAGGAGGCAGCCGCCGGCAGGCGCTTGTCAAAGGGCGTCATCCCCACTTCGGCACAGGCGCGCTGCTTGCCCCCCACGTACACCGCCGAGCCCGCGTCGTCGCCGACCAGCACCGTCGCCAAACCCGGCGTGTGCGAAGTCTGCTCCACGAACGCACGCACCTCCTCCGCCACGCGGGCGCGCACGCCCGCGGCGATCGCTTGGCCGTCAATAATCGTGGCGCTCATGTCCGCCCGGATGCTATCGCCGGCTGAGGCGCAGGAACTCGGTCAGCAGCGTACGCTCGGACCCGTCGCGCGCGAAGCGCACGACGATGCCGTCGGGCTTCAGTCCGACCACGACACCGTCGCCGAACTTCGGGTCCACTACGTCCTCGCCCAGTCGGAACGACGCCCCTGAGCCCGCCGGCGCGCCGCGGGCAGCGCCGGCGGTGGCGTGGATCCCGGTGCTGGCGCCGGCGCGGGCAGCGGACTCCCACCCACCACCGACGCCAACCAGCGCACGGCTCCCCCTGGCGCCCCCAGCCTGCCAGCTCATCCCACCGCCGCCACGTGCGGCGCTCGCGACCATCAACTGCGGCTGCTCGCGTTCGGTGAGCTCGGCGGGAATCTCGTCGAGGAAGCGGCTGGGCAGGCCGTAAGCCTGGGCGCCGAACACCACGCGGCGGCGCGCGTGGGTGAGGTAGAGCTTGCGCATCGCCCGGGTCACACCGACGTAGAAGAGGCGCCGCTCCTCCTCCAGCCCGCCTTCGTCGAGCGCCCGTGAATGGGGGAACACGCCGTCCTCGCAGCCAACGATGAACACCACGGGGTACTCCAGTCCCTTGGCGTTGTGCAGCGTCATCAGCGTCACCAGTCCCTGATCCTCGTCCTTGCGGGAGTCGGCGTCGGCGACGAGCGCGATCTGCGCCAGAAACACGTCGAGCGCGCCCTGACCACCGCCTTCGGCGGCGGTGCCCGCCTCGTCGGTGGCGTCGAACTCGCGCGCGACCGACACCAGCTCCTCGAGGTTCTCGATGCGCCCCTGCGCCTCGATCGTCCGCTCCGCCTCCAGTGCCTCGATGTAGCCGGTTTGCGAGAGCATTGCCTCCAGCAGATCCCCCACCGGGACGTTCTCCTCCACGCGCGTGTGCAGCTCACCCATCGTGTCCATGAAGCGCCCCAACGCCTTCACCGCCGCCGCGCCGAGACCGGGGATCGTGTCGGGCGCGGCCGCCGCCTCCCATACGGAGACGCCGACGGTGGCGGAGTGCGAGACGATTCGCCCGAGCGAGGTCTGCCCGAGCCCGCGCCGGGGTGAGTTGGCCACGCGCGTGAAGCTCACCACGTCGAACGGGTTGGCCAGCCACGAGAGGTAGGCGATTGCGTCCTTGATCTCGGCGCGCTCGTAGAACTTCGTGCCGCCGATCACCTGGTAGGCGATCTCGCGCCGCACAAGCGTGTCCTCCAGCACTCGCGACATCGCGTTGGTGCGGTACAGCACGGCGATCTCCGCGCGCGAGGCGGGGTGGGCGGGATCCCCATCCACGAGCCGCTCGATCTCGCCCACCACGAAGCGCGCCTCCGCGTGCTCGTCCTCGAGCTCGCGCACCCGGATCGGCTCGCCGGTGCCCAGCTCGCTCCACAGGCGCTTGGCGATCCCGCCGCGGTTGTTGGCGATCACCGCGTTGGCCGCCTTCAGGATCGTCTCGGTGGAGCGGTAGTTCTGCTCGAGCTTCACCACGCGCGCGTCGGGGAAGTCCTCCTGGAAGTCGAGCAGGTTGCGAATGTCGGCGTTGCGGAAGCTGTAAATCGACTGCGCGTCGTCGCCGACGACGGCGAGGTTGCGATGGCCCGCGAGATGGACGGGCTCCCCGCGCGCGGGCGCTTGGCGGCCGCCGCCGACCAGCAGCTGCAGGAAGCGGTACTGGGCGTGGTTGGTGTCCTGGTACTCGTCGACCAGCACGTGGCGGAAGCTTTCGCTGTAGCGCTCGCGGACCTCGGGGTAGAGCTCCAACAGGTTGACGGTGCGGAACAGCAGGTCGTCGAAGTCCATCGCGTTCATGCGCATCAGGTCGCGCTCGTACAGCGTGTACACCTCGCCGACCAGCTCCTCGAACTGCGAGCCCACCCCCTGGCTGTAGGTGGAGGCATCGTTGAGCTTGTTCTTGGCGGAGGAGATCTGGTTGTGGATCGCCGCCGGCGTGTAACGCTTGGGGTCCACGCCAACGGCGTCCATGCAGCGCTTGGTCAACCGCCGCGCGTCGGCCTGGTCGTAGATCGTGAACTGCCGCGTATACCCCAGCCGCTCGGCCTCGGCGCGCAGGATCCGCGCGCAGGCGGCGTGGAAGGTCATCAGCCACATCCCGCGCGTGCTGTGGCCGAGCAGACGTTCGACGCGCTCGCGCATCTCCTTGGCGGCCTTGTTGGTGAACGTGATCGCGAGGATCTCCCCCGCCTGGGCTTGGTCGGTGTAGATCAGGAAGGCGAGCCGGTGGGTGAGCACGCGCGTCTTGCCGCTGCCCGCACCCGCAAGGATCAGGAGTGGCCCCTCCCCGTGCGTGACGGCCTCTCGCTGGGGCTCGTTGAGGCCCTCCAGCAGCTCCTGGAGATGCTCGGCGTGGGGGTTTTCGGCCATCGACTTCAGCATAGTTGCGGGCGCGGCGGGGTTGTGGCGGGAGGGCGAAGAGCGCGGGTGTGTGTTTACTTTTCGGACTCCAACCAACCTGCCGCGTCATGTCCGATGAGGACGGGCTAACGTGTCCGCCATGCCGTTGCTCGACGAGGTGCGCGCCGAGTGCGCGCAGATCGCCGCGCAGGCGCGTTGGGTGCGGATCAACGCCGACGCGCTCGTTGAGGAGGAGCTGCTCGCACGGCTTGCCGCCACCACGCAAGGTGAGCCGGAGGCAACGCTCGACCCGGTGCGCCACTACCTGGAGGGCCGGCCAGCGGACATCGCCGACTACCTGCTGGCGCTGGACGCGATCAACTTCGGCTCCGGCTGGTTTCCCACGCTGCGCAAGCGCCTCGACGGCGGCCTGCCCGTCAGCGGCTACTTCACCGTTGCGTGGGGGCTCACCGACTATGTGCGCGCACAACACGCCGCCGGCGGCGGGTGGGTGCTCGACGGGGCTTGGCTGCGCGCGGTGGACACTCCCACGATCGCGGGGATCCTCGGCCAGCGACCCAACCACGAGCTGATGAGCCTCTACGCCCAGGCGCTGCGCGAGCTGGGTCGCTTCCTCGGCGAGCGCCGCGCGCTTGACCTCGTGGCTGGGTGCGGCGGCTCGGCGGAGCGGTTGGCTGAAGCATTGGCGCGTGGCATCGCGATGTTCGACGACCGCGGCTTCTACAAGCGCGCCCAGATCGTCGCCGCCGACCTCGCGCTGGCGGGGGTGGCGAGCTTCGGCGACCTCGACCGGCTGACGATCTTCGCCGACAACCTCGTCCCCCACGTGCTTCGTTGCGAGGGAGTGTTGGTATACGAGGAGTCGCTCGCCTCTCGCATCGACGCCGGCGAGCTGCTCCCGCCGAGCGGACCCGAGCGCGAGATCCGCGCCTGCGCGGTGCACGCCTGCGAGCTGATCTCAGCGCGCATCGGGATCCCCCCGCGGGTGCTCGACCATCGACTGTGGAACCGCGGCCAGGCCCCTGAGTACAAGGCCCGCCCGCGGCATCGCTGCCGGTGCGTGTATTACTGAGCGGCGACTACTTCTTCTTTTTCGTTTGCTTCGCCTTCTTCGGCTTGACGTACGCCTTGACGAGCACCTCGCCGCCGGTGGTGGCGCTGTGGCCGGCGGTGTCGTGCGATTCGAGCGCGACCGTGACCGTGAGATGGTGGTGGCGCTTCAGCAGTTGCAACACCGGGGCGGGCAGCGCGATACTCACCGTCGTCGAGGCCCCGGCGGCCGCGCTGAAGGACGCGGTGCCGGCGCCGACGGTTACGGGCGTCCCATGCGCACGGGCCGCCACCGCCAAGCCGGTCGCGGTGGCAGGCAGCGTCAAGGTCACCGTCCCCGCGCACGCCGCTCCACCTGGGGGGCAGGCGACTGGCAGGTGCAACCGGCCATGGCTGTCGGTGGTGGCGGTCGCGGTGCCGAGCGTCGCCGCGTGGAATGCGGGGACCGCGGGGGGCACCGCAGCCACGACGGTGATCGTGCCGGTGTGCGTCGCGGAGTCGCCGGGCGCAGCTTCGGCCGTCACCGACACGCTGTAGGTGCCGGGATTGGTGAAGGTGTGCGTCACCGAGTTGCCGCTCGCGGTCGAGGAGTCGCCAAACGACCACGAGACGGTGGGCGTGGGGAACACTTGGTCAATCGGCTGCGCCGAGATGGCCACAGGCACCCCGGCGGTCGCCGTGGCTGGGATCGACACCTTTTCCAGAGCTATCCCCGCCGCGTCGAGCAGGCTCACCCGGGGAAGGAACCCACCGCCGGATTCTTCGGCGATGAAGCCCAAGATTCCATCCCCGTCGCCGCTCATCGCAACGTTGAACCCACCCGGGCCGCCATCTACGATCTGCCCCGCCGACGAAACCTCCCGACCCGCGCCGAAAGCGCCACCTGCAGGACGGAAAGCGGCGTTGGCGGTGGGCGTTCGAACGGTGGCGTAGCCGACCAGGGTGTCCCCGGCAGCGTCCTCGGCGATGCTGGGATACCACGCTTCGAAGGCCAAACCCATGGGCGGCGAAAACGAGGCCACCGGAGTGCCGCTCGCGTATTCGACGACGAGTTCGAAGCCGAGCTGGCGCGCCCACACCACCGTCGGGTCGCCCCGCCCGTCGAGTGCCACCTGAGGATGGTCGGCGTTGAATCCTTCGCCCGACAGGTTCGCCGGCGCGCTAAATGTGCCGCCGGCAGGCCGCACCGTTGCCTGGGTCACGTTGCTGGCGCCCAAACGAACCCACACGACTGCCGTGTCGCCCTCGGCGTTCATCGCCACCGACGGTTGGATCGCGCCTTCGGCGGGGTTCGAGAGCACCCCTACGGGGGCGAATTTGCCGATCGCGGCCGAGCGGGTTGCCTCTTCGACGACCTCGTTGGCTCCGTTGTTCCGTTCCCAAACGACGATGGCATTCCCGGCGGCGTCGATCGCGACCTTCGGCGCGGCGGCGTTCCCACCTGCGGCCGAGAGACTCACCGTCGGCCCGAAGCTGCCACCGGCCGGACGGAATGACGCCTGCACGATCTCGTCGGCGCCGTTGGAGCGGGTCCAGGCGACGATCGCATCGCCCCGTTCGTCGGCCGCGACAGTCGGGGAGATCGCGTTCTGCCCCGGTTCCGAGAGCTTTGCGGGAGCCGAGCGGATCCCGCCCTCCACGATGGCGGCTTCCATGATGTAGTTCGATTTTTCGACGCTGGAGTTCCACACGACGATCGCTTCGCCGGCAGCATCCTCGGCAACCTGGGATGCGTTGCTGCTTTCGTTGCCGGGTGGCGAGAGATCGAGCGGAGCGGAGAAGCTCCCAGACGGCGAGCGTGTGGCGACCTGCACAGTAGGCGTCCCGGCCACGAAACCCACCCACGTCGCTGCCACGTCGCCATGCGACCCCATTGCGGTATCCATCAAGTTGGTGCCGCTTTCAGAGATGGGGCTTACCGCGCTCCACGTCGGAATCGCCGCCGCCGCCGCCGGCAAACCCAGCGCCGCACAGATCATGGTTGCCGCTCCGGCGATTCGCTTGCGCACCGTGCCCCCTTGTCGTTGGTGATCCGCGCACCCGCGATCGCGGGCCATTCGCGGCCATCACCGGTATCGGCACGGCAACGCCAAAACTGAGAGCCACAAGCGGCTTGCGAGGAGCCAAACCCGCCGGGCTCGTCCTACCCCCCCGCGGGGTTGGGGCCCTTAACCGGCCGCAGCGGCCTAACCTTGGCGACGGGCGGCTCGATGCGCCCGCCGGAGAGCTCGCCCACCGCGCGCTCCAGCGCGCCGATGCGGCTGGAGAGGCCGCCGATCGCCTCCGCGATCGGGTCGGGCAGATGGATCCAGTCGGCGTCCGGGCCCTCCGGGCGGCGGCCGTCCACGCGCACCGGATGGCCGGGGTTGCCAACCACTGTGGAGTTGGGAGGCACGTCGGTTATGACAACCGTGTTGGCGCCGATCTTCGCGCCGTGGCCGACGGTGATCGGGCCCAGCAGCTTGGCGCCCGAGCCGATCGTCACGTTGTCCTCGACCGTGGGGTGACGCTTGCCGGCGGCAAAGCCGGTGCCGCCGAGCGTCACGCCCTGGTAGAGCGTCACGTCATCGCCGATCGTCGCTGTCTCCCCCACCACCACGCCGGCGCCGTGGTCGATGAACAGGCCCTTGCCGATCTGCGCCGCCGGGTGGATCTCGATGCCGGTGAGTGTTCGCGTCAGCATCGACATCGTGCGCGGCAGCAGCGGCACGCCCGACTCGTGCAGCGCGTGCGCCATCCGGTGGGAGAGCAGCGCGTGAATGCCCGGCCACGTCGCCACGATCTCCGCGGGCCCCACCCCGCGGGCAGCGGGATCGCGGTCGCGCGCCGCCGCCACGTCGCGGCGCAACTCCTTGACGACCCCCGCGAAGGTGCCCAGTCCCAGCATCCCCACAGGGTAGCGTCGAACCACCACCGATCGCTTGGCTGCCATCAAACCCCGATCGCGAACCACAGGCGCCGGGCGGCAGCCGATCCGACGTCGTCACGTTGTGTAGTCAGGTGGGAAGATCGGTACTTTTAGGACTTGCCAGGAAGCGACGATCGCATTATGATCCCTGACCGGCTACGAAGAAGAACTCGGCGGCAACATGAGGAGGCCATCATACGATGCCCAGATACAGGATGGTGCTGGCAGGGCTGTCGGTCGCAATCGCCCTGGCCGGATTGGCGTCGGCTTCAGCGTCGGCTCACGAATTCATCGTGGAAGAAAAATCTCTCGCAACCACAGAAGAACTCACTGGAACGATTGGCGCGTCCAAATTGGAATTCAAACTTGCTGGCGAAGATACAACCATCGAATGTAAAAGCGGGAGCCTCAAAGGCGGGATCAGAAACACCGGCGCGATGGAAACGAACCTCAAGCTCTCGGAATGCCAGATTGTGACGTGGCCTCCCGTCTGCAGAGCCATCACCGAACCCAACGTCTGGCTCAGCGATGAGTTGACCACCTTCGAAGAAAAACCCGGCTTGAGGTTCTCTGGGCTGGAAGGCAAAGAATTTCTTTTCGAATTCCGCGGGACAAGCAAAGAATGCACCATCAAACCAACCTTTCCGGTCGATGGCAGCTTCACGTGCGAACTCCCCGAAATCAAAACGGAAGCGGTGACGCATGAAGTTGCCTGTAAGCCCGCAGGCGACAAACTGAGCGTCGGCCCGAATGTGGCGACCTTTACGGCTACCGCGAAAGCCAGACTGGCTTCCGGCAAGAAATGGAGCGTCGATTAGCGGAGTTGACGCACGTTTTTGATCGCCGGGCAAGGTTGGGGAGGTCGCCGGCCCGCGCGCCGACCACGCCCCTGGTTGGCCCCTACCGCATTTGCTAGCATTGTAGTCAATGCAGTCCATGCAGAAGGGATGATATGGCGACGCTGACCGTTCGTGGACTCGATGACGCAACCAAGACCAGGCTGCGCGTGAGAGCTGCGCGCCACGGGCGCTCGATGGAGGCCGAGGTGCGTGCCATCCTTGAAGATGCGCTGCCCGCCGAGCCCCCTGCCGGCGGCCTTGGCAGCCGCATTCACGCCCGGTTCGCTGCGATTGGCGGGGTGGAACTCGATCTGCCCCCCCGGCATGAGCTGCCGCGTGCGGCGGACCTGCCGACGTGATTGTCCTCGACACGAACGTGCTCTTCGAGCTCATGCGTCGCGAGCCTGACGATGGGGTGCTGAGGTGGATGGACTCGCTCGACGCTGCGACGATCGCTACGACCGCCACCACCACGGCAGAGCTGCTGTACGGGATTGCCCGTCTACCCGCAGGAAGCCGCAGGAATCTGCTTGGCGAGGCAGCGCATCGGCTGATCGAAGACGACCTCGGCGGTCGTGTCGAGCCGTTTGACGTGAGTTCCGCGGCTCACTACGCGGCCCTGGTCAGCGCTCGGGAGAAAGCAGGCCTGCCGATCGGCGTCGCTGATGGGCAGATTGCGGCAGTCTGCCGCAATCTCGAGGCGACACTTGCCACGCGGAACACCGGCGACTTCGAAGGCACGGGAATCGACTTGATCGACCCATGGCAGTCGGAGTGAACTGCTGAAACCACCTACTGAGGGTGGCCCACGAGCACCCTCACAGCGCAAAGGCGAGGCCACCGTGGAGACGATGCTGCGCTTGGGCGCACCACGCCTTGACCCCTCCCCCGACCCCCCTTGTGGGGGTCCCCCATCCAAATAACTCAGGTCCTACGGCGCAAAGAACGCCTGTGACACATAACGCTCGCCTGAGTCCGGCACGATCGTGACGATCCGCTTGCCGCTGCATTCCGGGCGCTCGGCCACCTGCAGCGCCGCCCATAGCGCCGCGCCCCCGGAGATGCCCGCCAGCAGGCCCGTGCGGCGCGCGCAGCTCCATGCGGTGTGGATCGCGTCGTCGTCGCTCACCGCGATCACCTCGTCCAGCAGCTCGCGCTCCAGCACCGGCGGCACGAAGCCCGCGCCGATGCCCTGGATGCGATGGGGGCCGAGTCTGCCGCCGGACAGCACCGCCGAACCCCGCGGCTCCACGGCGACGATCCGCAGGTGTTGGTTGCACTCACGCAGGTAGCCGCCGGCGCCGGTGATCGTCCCGCCGGTTCCCACCCCCGCCACCAGCACGTCGGGTGCTCCATCAAGGGCACGCTCGATCTCCGGCCCGGTCGCGCGCCGGTGCGCCTGGGGATTGGCGGGGTTGGAGAACTGGTCGGGCAGCCACACGTCATCGCCGCGCGCCAGCTCCCTTGCGGCCGCCACCGCCTCGCTCATCCCGCCCAGCGACTCGGTGATTCTCACCTCCGCCCCGTACAGCTTCAGCAGGCTCTCGCGCTCGCGGCTCATTCCCTGCGGCAGCGTCAACACCAGCTTGTACCCCTTCGCCGCGCACACCATCGCCAATGCGATCCCTGTGTTGCCGCTGGTTGCCTCCACGATCGTCGTGCGCCCCGGCGCGATCCGCCCCTCCGCCTCGGCGGCCTCGATCATCGCCACGCCGATCCTGTCCTTCACGCTTCCCCCGGGGTTGGACGCCTCGACCTTCCCGTACAGCCGCACCCCGTCGCTCTGATTCTTTTCGCCCAGCAGCCCGGTCAGCTCAACCAGCGGCGTCTCCCCTACCAGTTCCGCAATGTTGATCGGGATTCGGGGCATCTTCGAACGACAATAGTGGGCGCGTCGCTCAGGCGTGCCCCCGGACTCTGCGCGAGGCAACACGGAGCCCGTTGCGGCAGGCTCAGATGTGGTACATGCTCGCGCCCGCCTCGCGCGTCTCGCGCTCGATCACGTCGGCGATCGTGGTGTCGCCCAGCACCTTGCGTGCGGCCTGCGCCGCGTCCGCGAACACGCCCTCGGAGTCGCGACCGAGCGGGCCGTCGAGCAGCTCCACCACCTCCAGCACGCTCACCGTGGCGGGGTCGCGCGCGAAGCTGTAGCCGCCCTTGACGCCCCGCTGCGAGCTGAGGATCCCCGCCCGGCGCAGCACCGCGAACAGCTGCTCGAGAAACTGCACCGGCACCTCGCGGCGGCGCGCCAGCTCGCCGATCGGCACCGGCCCCCCGCCCCCGCTGCGCCCCAGCTCGGCCAGCGCCTGCACGGCGTAGGGGGACTTGCTGGTGATCGAGATCATCGCGCGCTCACGCGCCCGATGCTAAGGGAACTACAACCAACCGCGCTCAGTCGCTATGAGCACCGCCTGCGCGCGGTCGACCGCGCCGAGCTTGCCGTAGATGTTGTGCAGATGCGTGCGCACCGTGCTCGTGGAGAGCGTCAGCTCGTGGGCGATCTGCTTGTACACCTTGCCCTCGGCGAGACGCTGCAGCACGCCCAGCTCGCGACCCGACAGCGGGCAGGGATCGACGTGGCGCTGGCGCTGGTTGGTCGCCGTCGGCAGCTCATACATCACCCGGCGCAGCTCCTCCGGGCCGAGGCCGACAAGGCGCGCGGTGCGCAGCATCTCCGTCGGGGACACCTGGGCGCCCTGGGTGTAGTGGGCGAGCATGTCCGCAAGGCGCACGAACGCCGCCTCGCCGGCGGCCTCCGGGCTGTGGTGGCGTTCGATCACGGTGGCGATCGACACCGGCATCCCCCAGCGCCGCGCCAGCACCCCGCCGACCAGCGCGTGGTCGACGCCCAGCTCGCGGCGCTCCTGGTGGATGCGCTGCTCGGGGGTCTGCGCGCCCTGGTGCACCTGCGAGGGGTACCCGGGGTAGGCGTGCATCAGCACCAGCTTGCCGATGTCGTGCAGCAGGCTCGTCACCGTCAGACGATCACGGCTCTCATACCCCACCTCCGCCGCCACCCGATCGGCCGCGTGCTGGGTCGCCAGGGCGTGCAGCCTGAAGCGCTCCGGAGCCGCGTCCCACACGCTCGCACGCTCGAAGAAGTCGAAGGTCCTCACCCTCGCCGCCAGCGCCTGCACGGTTTGCGGGGAGAGCACCTCCACCGCACCCACCACCGTGTCCACGCGCCCGCGGGTGCCCTGCACCTGGTTGGCCATGCGCAACACCGCGGTCACAAGTGCCACATCGGACTCGACCGCGCTCACCACGTCGGCGGTTGCCACGTGATCCTTGGACATCACCGCCAGCAGGCGCTTGCGCGACTCCGCCAGCGCCGGATAGCCCTCCAGCGCTTCGAATGCCTGCGTCAGGCGCCGTCCGTGCCCCTCGTTCTGATGGCGGCCATTCCCTGAGGAAGTTGGCTCGCCGGGCGCGTTGGGCCGCTCCTTGGCCCGCTGGCGCTGTGTGGTGGCTGTTGCCTGCATGCTCCGCGCACCTACCTTGAAGTCGCTCGCCGCCCAATCCATTGGGCCGCCTAATATGAAGAAGAGGGGCCCGGCTCGCCGGCCTGTCGGCCGACTGCGCCACCCTCTGGGATGGTCTATCGGCAGGCGTGGACGTTCGGTTGAGGCGTTTAGCCGCAGGTATTGATCGGTAATCGGCCGCGTCTGGCGGTGTTTGAGGACGTTTGGACAATAATTACCGCGGGACCCGCGACGCTGGCTGCCTGGCCCGCTCAGCTCCCGCCGGCGAGCGCCGCGTCGATCCGCGCCAACGTCGCCTCGCGACCGAGCAGCGCGACGCTCTCGAAGATCCCCGGCGAGATCGTCGTGCCGGTGAGCGCCACGCGCAACGGCTGGTAGACCTCGCGCGGCTTGGCGCCACGCTCGGCGATCACCGCCTCGAGCGCCTCCTGCACCGTGGCCTCGTCGAAGCTCGCTGCCTCGCTCAGAGCCGAGCGGACCTGGCCGAGCGCCTCGCGCCCGCGCTCGTCCAGCCAGCGCGCGCGCGCTGCGGAATCGTCGACCGGCTCGTCCAGCAGCGGACCGGCGAGCGGCCAGAAGTCGGCGAGCGTCTGGATTTTCTCCTGGCTGATCCGTGCCGCCTGCTCCAGGCCGTTGCGCCCGGTGTACTGCTCCAGACGGCCTGCCAGCTCGGCGGGCGAGAGCGCGCGGATGTACACGCCGTTCAGCCAGCGCAGCTTCGCCTCGTCGAACTGGGCCGGGTTTCGGCTGACTCGCTCCAGCGCGAAGCGCTCCACCAGTTGCTCGGTGGACATCACCGTGGCGTCGTCCCCCGTCCCCCAACCGAGCAGCGCGAGATAGTTGCGCACCGCCTCTGGCAGGTATCCCGCCTCGCGCAGCTCCTGTACCGACGCGGCGCCGTGGCGCTTTGAGAGCTTCTTGCCGTCCGGCCCGTGCAGCAGCGGCAGGTGCGCATACAGCGGCAGCGCAGCGTCCGGCGCGAAGCCCGCGGCGCGGGCGGCCTCCAGCACCAGCAGCTGCTTTGGGGTGTTGGAGAGGTGATCCTCGCCACGCACCACATGCGTGATCCGCGCGTCGAGGTCGTCGATCGCGACGGCGAAGTTGTAGAGCACCGAGCCGTCGGCACGGGCGATCACGGGGTCGTCGAGATGGACGTGCTCGAAGCGGGTGTCGCCACGGATCACGTCGTGGACGACGGTGGCACCCTCGTCTGGCACGCGCAGGCGCACAGCCCCCTCCGCTCCCCCCTTGCCCTCGCCGCGGAAACCGCGGTCGGCGCCGTGCAGTTGCTTGTAGGCCTTCACGTCGTCGGCGGTCGCGCCCGAGCGATAGGCGTGACCGCTCGCCAGCAGCGCGGAGAGCGCCTCCTGATGGCGCTCGGTGCGTTCGGTCTGGAAGATTGGCCCCTCGTCCCAGTCGAGCTCCAGCCAGCGCAGCGCGTCGAGAATCTGCTCCACGTTCTCGGGCGTGGAGCGCTCACGGTCGGTGTCCTCGATGCGCAGCACCAGCGTCCCCCCCTTGCCACGTGCCAGCAGCCAGTTGAACAGCGCAGTGCGAGCGCCCCCAATGTGCAGGGCGCCTGTGGGGGAGGGAGCAAACCTTACGCGCATCGCCATAGGATCAGCGCATGCTAATCGGAGCGCACGTCTCGCCGGCCGGCGGCCTGCCCAAAGCGATCGAGCGGGGCGAGGAGCGCGGCTGCCGCGCGATCCAGATCTTCAACCAATCCCCGCGCATGTGGCGACCCACCGTGTACCGCGACGAGGACGTCGCCGCGTTCAACGAGGCGCTCGCCGCCGGCCCGATCGACGCGGTGCTGATCCACGCGGTGTACCTGCTCAATTGCGCCAGCGAGGACCCCGACATCCGCGCCAAAACGCTCACCTCGCTCACCCACTCGCTGCGCGTGGGGGCTGCGATCGGCGCCAGCGGCGTGGTGCTGCATCCCGGCTCGGCGAAGACCGGCCACGTCGGCGAGGCGATCGCCCGCGCGGGCGCCACCATCCGCGAGGCGCTCGCCGAGAGCGAGGGTTGCCCGCTGCATCTGGAGAACACCGCCGGTGGCGGCGGCACCCTGGGTCGCTCGGTGGAGGAGCTCGCGGCACTGATCGACGCCGCCGGTGGCGAGAAGCGGCTGGGGGTGTGCCTGGACTCCTGCCACCTGTTTGCCTCCGGCTATGACATCCGCACGCCCGCCGGCATGGATGAGCTGCTTGAGGAGGTCTCCGCGAAGGTCGGCATTGAGCGGTTGGGCTCGCTGCACCTCAACGACTCCCAGGGAGCCCTCGGGTCGTGCCGCGACCGTCACGCCAACGTCGGCCAGGGCGAGCTGGGCGAGCGCGGCTGCGCGACCTTCCTCGCGGCTGCCCCCTTCGAGGATCTGCCCTGCGTGCTCGAGACCCCGGGCGCGGACGGCCATGGCGGCCCGACCGCGGATGAGGTGGCGCTGGCGATGTCGCTACGTAAGAAGGGCTTACAGGCGCGGCGTAGGCGCGAAGCCCCCAAATGACCTACGCCACTGCCAGACAGGCCGGGGCCAGCACCTGCTCCAGCTCGGCACGAAGCGTTGGGGTTGGCGCCACCCGGTAGGCCTCGCCGAGGCGCAGACGGCGAGGGCCGGTGGTCGTGTCCATCTCGAGCACGACCTCCGCGGGGCCCGGGAAGTTGCCGATCACGTGCTTGATTTCATCGATCGCGCTCGCGGGAAGCTTGGCAGCGTCGATCCGCAGGCACACCGGGCGGGCGGGCTTGGCCGCCTTGGCCGATGCCGCACGCGCCTGCGCCACCTCCTGCTCGCTGGGCGCGAAAGTCTCCGCCGACTGCACCACCAGGCAGGTCTTGCCGGCTTCCTTGTGATCCACGCGCCCGCGCACCAGCACCACCTGATCGACGGCCAGCACCGCCTCGTGCTCGGCGAGCGCCTTGCCGAACACCAGCATCTCGACCGAGCCCTCGAGGTCGTCGAGCGTGGCGAACATCATGTGGTCGCCATTGCGGGTGCGGATGCGCTTTGACTCGGTAACGATCCCGCCGACGGTGACCCAATCCTTGTCGCGCCGCCCCGCGAGCTTCTCCAGCGGGCAGTCCGCACGGGCGCGCAGCGCCTCGCGCACCGGCTTGAGCGGGTGGGCGGAGACGAACAGCCCGATCGCCTCCTTCTCCGCCGCCAGCAGCTCCGCCTGGTCGAACTCCTCGGCGGGGATCGGAGGATGATCGAACCCTCGCCCGCCCGGGCGCACCGGGCCGGCGCCGTTCAGCGCCCCCACGTCGGCGCCGCGCGCGCTCCCACCGTCGTGCGCGCCGCCCGCGCCTTCTTCCAGGTCAAAGATCGAGCCCTGGCCAATCTGGGCGTCCTGCTGGGCCTTCTGCCCCGCCGATTGCGCCTGCTCAAGCACGGCGAGCATCCCCTTGCGGGAGGCGCCGGTGGAGCCGAACGCGCCGCACTTGATCAGCGCCTCGATCGCCTTCTTGTTGACGGCACGGTTGTCCACGCGCTCGCAGAAGTCCCACAGCGAGGTGAACGCGGGGTGGGCGGGGTGGGCGGGGTGGGCGGGGTGGGCGGGGTGGGCGGGGTGGGCGGGCCCCAATCCACCCGCCTGCCCGGCGGGCCTCGCCGCGCCGCCCGGCGGCGCTTCCGCGCGCGCCCGCTTGATCGCCTCCACCGCCTGGTAGCCGACCCCCTTGACGGCGTCCAGGCCGAAGCGGATGTTGCCCTCCACCACTGTGAACTCGTGGTCTGAGAGGTTAACGTCGGGGGGCAGGATCTCGATCCCCAGCTCCTCGCAGCGGGCCACGAAGAAGGGCACCTTGTCCTTGGTCGACATCACCGAGGAGATCAACGCTGCCATGTACTCGGGGGTATAGTTGGCCTTCAGCCAGGCAGTGCGGTAGGCGATCAGCCCGTAGCAGGCGGCGTGACTCTTGTTGAAGGAGTAGTCGGCCGACTTTTCGTTGGTCTGCCAGAGGAACTCGATCACCTCTGCCTTGGTGCCGGAGGCGCGGCAGCCCTCGACGAACTCGGGCTTCAGCGCAGCCATCGCGGCGCGGTTCTTCTTGCCGATCGCCTTGCGCAGATCGTCGGCCTTCGCCCCGGAGAAGCCGGCGAGCTCCTTGGAGATCTGCATCGCCTGCTCCTGGTAGAGGATCACCCCGTTGGAGGACTGGAGGATCGGCCGCAGGCGCTCGTCCGGATAGGAGATCGAGTCGGGGTTGTGCTTGCCTCTGGCGTACACGGGGATCTGGTCCATCGCGCCGGGGCGGTAGAGCGCGTTGAGCGCGACGAGGTCGTTGAACTCGTCGGGGCGCACCTTCTTCAGCGCCTCGCGCATGCCCTCGGACTCAAACTGGAAGACGCCGATCGAGTCGCCGCGCGCGAGCATCTCGTACGTTTTCTGATCGTCGAGCGGCACCGTCGTCCAATCGGGGCGCTCGCCGGTGGAGCGCTCGATGATGTCCAGGGCGTCCTCAATCACGTCGAGGTTGCGCAGGCCGAGGAAATCCATCTTCAGTAGGCCGATCTCCTCGATCGGCTTCATCGAGAACTGCGTGACGGTGCGGAAGCTGCGCTCGCCGTTCTCGCCGGCCCCCGCGTCGGCGAGCTGCAGCGGCACGATGTCGGTGAGCGGGCGGTCGGCGATCACTACGGCGGCGGCGTGGATCGAGGAGTTGCGCACGATTCCCTCCAGGCCCTGCGCGGTTTCCAGGACGCGCCGGGCGTCGGGTTCCTCGTCGAAGGCCTTGCGCAGCGGTTCGCCCGCCTTCAGGCATTCCTCGAAGGAGGGTGAGCGGCCCATGATCGGGTCGGGGATCAGCTTCGCCAGGCGATCCCCGGTCGCGTAGTCAAAGCCGAGCACGCGCGCCGCGTCGCGGGTGGCGGCGCGAGGCAGCATCTTGCCGAAGGTCACGATCTGCGCAACCGACTCGCGCCCGTACTTCTCGGTCACGTAGCGCATCACACGCTCGCGCCCGCGCACCGAGAAGTCGATGTCGATATCCGGCATCGACACCCGCTCGGGGTTGAGGAAGCGCTCGAACAGCAACTCGTAGCGCAGCGGGTCTACGTCGGTGATCTGCAGGCAGTACGCCACGATCGAGCCGGCGGCCGAGCCGCGGCCGGGACCCACAGCGATGCCGTTCTCCTTGGCGTACTTGACGAAGTCCCACACGATCAGGAAGTAGGCGTTGAAGCCCATACGATCGATCACGCCGAGCTCCATCTCCATCCGCTCCAGCGCCTGCGCGCTCGGCGGGTCGCCGTAGCGCGTACGCATGCCCTCTTCGACGCGCCCACGCAGATACTCGCGCTCGGGAGCGCCGCCGGGAGTCGGGAAGCTCGGGATCAGCTGCTTGCCGAGCTCCAGGTGCACCGAGCAGCGCTCGGCGATCTCGAGCGTGTTGGCGAGCGCTTCCGGCCACTGGGCGAAGGATGTGGCCATTTCCGCGTTGTCGCGCAGGTAGAACTCGTTGGTGTCGAAGGTCAACTTCGGAGCGGCGATCGTGCTCTTCGTCTGCACGCACAGCAGGGCGGTGTGGTGCCCGTAGTCCTCGCGGCGCAGGTAGTGCACGTCGCCGGTACCCACCAGGCGCCCGCCGGCTTCGCGCGCGATGCGCTCGATCCCCTCGTTGCACTTCTCCTGGGCGGCCAGGCCGTTCTTCTGCAGCTCGAAGTAGACGTTCTCGGAGCCGAAGATGCCGAGTAGTTCGTCGGCGTGGGCGCGCGCATCCTCGTGGCGATCTTCGGTGAGGCGCTGGCAGAAGCGGGAGGCCAGACAGCCGGTGAGCGCGATCACGCCTTCGGAATGGCCCGCGACCTGCTCGAGGTCGACCGTCGGCTTGCCGCGCTGCAACCCCTCCAGGAAGCCGGCGGAGGAGAGCTTGACGAGGTTGCGATAGCCGGCGTCATCGGCGGCCAGCAGCGTCAGGTGGTTGCGTTTGCTGCGATTCCCGGGGCTGGCCGAAACGGGGATGCGAGCCGAAGGCGAGTGTCTCCCGGCTTCGGCGGGACCAGATCCGCGCGCGGGATCGGATCCGGCGGCGGACGCCGTGTGGTCGTCCACGAGATAGATCTCACAGCCGACGATCGGCTTGATGCCGTGCTTGGCACACGCCTTGTGGAGCTCCACCGCGCCGTTCATCACACCGTGATCGGTGAGGCCGAGGGCGGGCTGCTCGAACTGCGCGGCCCGCTCGGCGAGGGCGTCTATCTTGCAGGCGCCGTCGAGCAGGGAGTACTCGGAGTGCACATGCAGATGGGCGCAGGCGAGGTTGGACACCGGAGTGAATCTTAGGCTTGCGAGCGGCGGAGCGGGGAGCGGCTCTACGAGCGCGGCTCTTGAGCTGGCCCGGCCCAATCAGCCAGGCGCGCGGCGATCCGCCTGGCCACTGGGCGCAGCCTCCCGGCTTTGACGAATAGGCGAGGCACCACAACCACCGTGGGGATCTCCCGCGGCGGCTCGAGGGCCTTGGGAGCGGGCAGCTCAGCGGAAGTAGGCCGCTCAGCGGAAGCGGGCAGCTCAGCGGGCGCGGCGCGGGCACGCAGGCGGGTGACCGCGGCAGCCAGCGCGCCGGCCATCTCCTCGCGCCGCTGGGCCTCGTCGGTCGCCGAGCCCTGCCCGACGGACGGCTTGGCACGGGCGCGATCGAGCTCGGCCTCCAACTGGTCGATTCGCGCACGGAAGGCGCGGTGGTCGTGCTCGAAGGTGGTACGCAACTCGGCGGCAACCCCCTGCAGCGCGACCACGCCCTTGCGCAGGCGCTCGCAGCTCTCGTTCACCGTGGCGAGGCGAGCCGCGAGGGCGTCGCGCTGCTCCTCGGCATACTGCGCAGCGGCCTGTGCCTCCTCCACTCGCCGCCGCCAGCGGTCGCGCTCGGCGCGGTGGCCGCCGCGCGCGCGCACGGCGGCCTCTTCGGCCTCGACCCGCAGCTGCTGCTCGGCGTACTCGCGCTGCTTGACTCGGCGCAGCTCCAGCTCACGCTCGGCCAGCTGCACGACGGTGCTCTCCCGCACGCGCTCGCTCTCAGCTTGGCGCCCGCGCAGATCGGCGAGGTGGGCCTCCAACGTGCGCACCGACTCCTCGGCCGCCTCGGCGCGGCGCAGGAGGGCCGCGTCACCCAGCCAGGCACGACGGGCGCGGCGCTCCGCGAGCGTGTCCTGCTCCTCCTCGTGCGGGGTGCGTTTGCGCCCTGCCTCGCCTTCCTCGGGGATCACCACGCGCAGAGTAAGGGCGCGACCGGACGGCCTTCTGCTACTCCTCCTCGCGCAGCCGCCACGCCATGCGCGACTGCAGCGACCACAGCTCGATGAACCCGGGTGAGGCGGTCTGGGAGAAGAGGCCGCCCGACTCCGAGAAGGAGGCGAGGCTGGCGTCGTACACGGCGTGGGGGGACTCGCGGGTGACGACGCGGGCGTGGCCCTTGTAGAGCTTCAGCCCAATCGTGCCGGTGATGCGTTGGTTGACCGACTCCATGTAGGCGTCGAGGTCGCTGCGCAGCGGCTCCCACCACAGCCCCGCGTACACCAGGTAGCCCCACTGGCGATCGAGCCCGGGCTTGAACTGGTTTTGGTGGATCGTGCCCACCAGCCGCTCCAGCTCGTGGTGGGCGGGGAGGATCAACGCGGCGGCGGGCACCTCGTAGATGTCGCGCACCTTCAAGCCGACGATGCGATCCTCGATGTGGTCGACGATCCCCACGCCGTGGCGGGCGCCGATCTCCGCGGTCCGTTCGAGCAGCTCCACCAGCTCCAGCGGCTGGTCGTTGAGGGCGACCGGCACCCCACGCTCGAAGCCGATTCGCACCAGCTCAGGCTCGTCGGGCGCCCGCTCGGGGGGCGTCACGAGCTGGAAGACGTCATCGTCGGGGGCATGGCCGAGATCCTCGATCCAGCGCCCCTCCGAGGAGCGGCCCCAGAGGTTGTCGTCGATCGAGTAGGGCACGGTCTCGGTGCCTCCCTTGACGGGGATGCCGTGCTCGCGCGCGTAAGCGATCTCCTCCTCGCGGCCCATCTGCCAGGAGCGCACGGGCGCGATCACCTTCAGCTGCGGGCCGAGCGTGGCGACCGTGGCCTCGATCCGCACCTGGTCGTTGCCCTTGCCGGTGCAACCGTGCGCGATCGTGTCGCAGCCGCTGCGGCGCGCCTGCTCGACCGCGAGCTTGGCGATCAGCGGCCGGCCGAGCGCGGTAAACAGCGGGTAGCCGCCGCCGTACACGGCGTTGGCGCGGATCGCGGGCACGAGGAACTCGCGGGCGAACTGCTCGCGCGCGTCCACCACGTGGCACTCCAGCGCACCCAGCCGCCGCGCCTTCTCTTCGATCACCGCGTAATCCTCGCCGGGCTGCCCGAGGTTGACGGTGAGGCACACGACCTCCGCGTTGTAGCGATCCTGGATCCACTTCAGCATCACGCTGGTGTCGAGGCCGCCGGAGTAGAGCAGCAGCACGCGGTGCACCTGCTCGGGGTCGGCCTCGTAGGAGGCGGTGCGCGGGGGAAAGGGGCGTGGGTCGCTCACGGCGCGCGGAACCTTACCCGGCGAGCGCGGCGCCAAGCCGCGTCAGTGCCTCGTCGACCTCGGCCTCGCCGACGATCAGCGGCGGCAGCAGCCGCACGGTGGTGGGGCCCGTGGCGTTCACGATCAACCGCTGCTCCAGCAGCGCGCGGCGCACCACCTCGGGCGCGGAGATGTCGAGCTCGCAGGCGAGCATCAGGCCACGCCCGCGCACCGAGCGCACGTGCGCCAGCCCCTCCAGGCCGGCGGCGAGCCGCAAACCGAGGTCGCGCACGCGCGCAAGCAGCACGGGGTCCTCGGTGATGTCAAGCGCGGCCAGCGCGCCGGCGCAGATCACCGGGCCGCCGGCGAAGGTCGAGCCGTGGTCGCCGGGGGCGAACACGCCGGCGAGGCGCTCGCCCGTCACGAGCGCGCCGATCGGCAGGCCGCCGCCGAGCGCCTTGGCGGCGGTGAAGGCGTCGGGTTGCACGCCGATCTGCTGGTAGGCCCACAGCGAGCCGGTGCGGCCCATGCCACTCTGAATCTCATCGAAGATCAGCGCGGCGCCGTGCTCATCGCAGGCCGCGCGCGCGACGCGTAGCAGCTCCTCGGAGAGCACGTTGACGCCGCTCTCGCCCTGAATCGGCTCCAGCAGCACGGCGGCGGTGTGCGCATCGATCGCCGCGTGCAGCGCCTCGGGCTCGGGGACTACCGCGCGGAAGCCAGGCACCAGCGGCGCGAAGGGCGCCTGCTTTGACTCCTGGGGGGTGGCGGAGAGCGCACCGTAGGTACGCCCGTGAAAGGCGTTGTAGACCGAGACGATGTCTCCCCCGGGGCGCGCCTTGCGGGCGAGCTTGATCGCCGCCTCGACGGCCTCGGCGCCGGAGTTGCAGAGGTACACCTTGCCGCCGAGGCCGCCCTGGGAGAGCCGCTGCGCCAGGCGCATCGCCGGCTCGGTGTAGAACAGGTTGGAGACGTGCATCAGCCTCCCCGCCTGCTCACACACGGCCTCCACCACGCGCGGGTGGCAGTGCCCGACATTGGTGACCGAGATGCCGCAGAGGAAGTCGAGGTACTCCTGGCCCTCGGCGTCCCACAGCCACGCCCCCTCGCCGCGCACGAACTCGACCGGGAAGCGGGCGTAGTTGGCGGTCAGGCTGGCCGCCTCGATCTCCTGGAGCTCGGTCAGACTCACGGGGCAGCCTCTATCTTCGTGCCAATCCCTGCGTCCGTGAACAGCTCCAGAAGCAGCGAATGGGGTTTGCGCCCGTCGATGATGTGCGCGGAGCCAACTCCCCCCTGGATCGCCTCCAGGCAGCCCTGGAGCTTGGGCGCCATCCCCCCGTCGAGCCCGGGCAGCGCGTCGCGGACCTCCTCCGCGGTGGCCTGTGCGATCAGGCTGGCGGGATCGTCGGGGTCGGCGAGCCAGCCGGGGACGTCGGTGAGGAAGACCACCTTATAGGCGCCCAGCTCGCGCGCCACCGCGCCTGCGGCCTCATCGGCGTTGATGTTGTAGGAGTGCCCGTCGCGGTCGGCGCCGACGGAGGCGATCACAGGGATGTAGTCGCGCGCGATGTGGTGCAGGACGCCCACGTTGACACGCTCGATGCTCCCGACGAAGCCGATGTCCTCCCCCGCGGGGCCGGAGCGGCGCGAGACGCGAAACAGCGAGCCGTCGTCGCCGCATAGCCCCACCGCGGGCTGGCCGTGGCGGGCGAGGCGCCCGACGATCTCCTTGTTGATCTTGCCGACCAGCACCATCTTCGCAACCTCCACAGTCGCCTCGTCGGAGACGCGCAGCCCACCGACGAACTGCACGGGCAGCCCGAGGCGCTCCATGTAAGCGGTGATGTCGGGGCCGCCGCCGTGCACCACGATCGGGCTGAGCCCCACATACTTCAGCAGCACCACGTCGCGCGCGAACTCCTCGCGCAGCGCCGGGTCCTCCATCGCCGCGCCCCCGTACTTGATCACCGCGGTCTTGCCATGGAACTCGCGGATGTAGGGGAGCGCCTCGAGGAGGGTGGCGACGTCACGCATTGCTCGCGCCTCCCGTGGTGGCATGCGTTTGCTTTTTGGGCCCCAACCATTCATTTTGTGAAGTGGTTGGGGTCGAAAAATTGAATGACATCGTCGCCTCCCCGCTCACGTGGTGTACTCGGCATTGATCCGCACGTACTCGTGGGAGAGGTCGGAGAAGAAGACCTCGGTTTCGGCCTCGATCGAGTCCCGCCCGCCCAGGGTGATCTCGTATTCGACCTCACGCCGATCGATCGCCCGCGCGAGCGCGTCCTCGTCGTAGTCGATCGCGGTGCCGGCCGAGCACACGGGGACGCCCTCGATCGAGATGTCGCAGGACAGCGGGGCGCTGCCGGGCAGGGCCGCTCCCACCGACATCACCAGCCGCCCCCAATTGGTGTCGGCGCTATGCAGCGCCGCTTTCACGAGGGGGGAGTTGGCGACCCCGCGCGCGGCCGTCTCGACGGTGTCGAGCGCGCTGCGCTCTCCGAGCGCCCCACCCCGCACCACCACGCGGGCGATCCGCGCCGCGCCCTCGCCGTCGGTGACCATCATGATCGCCAGCTGGCGCAGCAGCGCGTCGAGCGCCTCGCCGAAGCGCAGCTCATCCTCGCTCTCGGGTGCGATCGTCACGCCGCTTGAGCCGGAGGCCATCAACACGGCGGTGTCGTTGGTCGAGAGGTCGCCGTCAACCGTGCAGCGGTCGAACGAGCGCTTCACGCACACGCCGAGCAGCAGCTCCGCCGTGTGGGGCTCCAGGGCCGCGTCGGTCTGTACGAAGCACAGCATCGTGGCGAAGTTGGGCGAGATCATCCCCGCCCCCTTGCACTGGGCGGTGAGGCGCACCGTCCCGGAGGGCAGTTGCACCTCCAGGTTGGCGCGCTTCTCAAACGCGTCGGTCGTCTGGATGGCCTGCTGGAAGTCGACGTCGCCCTCGCGGCGCAGCTGCCCGCTGGCGGCGAGGATCCCCTGCAGCACGCGCTCGACGGGCAGATACCAGCTGATGCCGCCGGTCGAGCCGAGCAGCACCTCCTCCGGCTGCACGCCCATCGCGAGCGCGGCGGCGCCCTGCGTCTTGGCGGCGTCATCCAGGCCGCGTTTGCCGGTGGCGGCGTTGGCGCAGCCGGAGTTGGCGAGCACCGCGCGCAGGGCATCCAGGCGGCAGCGCTCGCGGCTGAGCAGCACCGGCGCGGCCGCCGTGCCGCTGGCGGTGAAGCGCGCGGCGCTGACGGGCTGCTCGGCGTCGCAGATCAGCAGGCCGAGGTCGTGGTTGCCGCTCGGCTTGATCCCGCAGACGACGCCGGCCGCGCGGAAGCCGGCCGGCAGGCCCGCGTCGGGCTCCAGTTCGCGCACGTGCGCGGGCGCCGCCACCCAGCGCGAGCCGAAGAACGGCCGCGGCGGTCCGTCGCTGGAGCGATCGCCCCACACGTCGTTGCCCGCGCTCATGCCAACCACCCCATGTGCATGTGCTCTTCGCCCAAGCTCATAGGAGCCCTTCCGTCTCGTCGAATCCAAACATGAGATTGAGGTTCTGCACCGCCTGCGAGGAGGTGCCCTTCCACAGGTTGTCGATCGCCGAGAGCACCACCACCTTGCCGGTGTGCTCGCTGAGCGCCACGTGTAGCCGGCAGACGTTGGTTTCGCGCACGTCGCGCACCTCGGCCGGCGCCGGCGCCAGCTCGACGAACGGCTCGCCCGCGTAGGCGTCCTCGTACATCACGTCGAGCTCGTCCTGCTCCATCGGGCGGGTGGGCGTCACGTAGCAGTTGACCAGCTCCCCCTGGTCGAGCGGCACGAGATGCGGGGTGAACTGCACCCGCAGAGGTGGGCGGGCACGATCTCCAGTGGGGTCGAGGTCGTCGAGCTGCTGCTCGATCTCCGGCGTGTGGCGGTGGTGGACGATGTTGTACGGGAGGATGTTCTCGCCGCTGTTGGAGAAGTGCGTCTGCCAGGTCGCCGAGCGCCCGGCGCCGGAGAGACCCTGCTTGGCGTCGATCACGAGATCTGCTATCAGCCCGACGCGCGCGAGTGGGGCGAGGCCGAGCAGCGAGGCCGTCGGGTAGCAGCCCGGGTTGGCGACGAGATCGGCGGCGGCAATCGCGATGCGGTGCAGCTCGGGCAGCCCGTAGGAGGCGTCTTCCAGCAGCTCCGGGTGCGGATGGGGGCCATACCACTCCTCGTAGGTGGAGAGCTCGCTGAGACGGAAGTCGGCGCTGAGGTCAACGACCCGCACACCCCGCGCGCGCAGCGCGGCCACGACCGGCGCCGAGGCCCCGTGCGGGTAGGCGACGAGCGCGGCGTCCACGTCACCGTGGCGATCGAGGTCGAGCTCCTGCAGCACCAAGGGCACCCGATAGCGCGGGTAGAGCTCGTCCAGGCGCTGGCCGGCCTGCGCACGCGCGGTGACGGTGGACAGCTCGAACAGCGGATGGCGCCACAGCAGATGTGCCGCGAGCGCCCCCGCAAACCCCGTGGCGCCGGCGACCAGCACTCGCGGCGAGCCAGACGCGAACTGCTGATCAGCCACGCAGCTCACCTCCGATCTCTTGCAGCGCTGCGACGATCCGTGCGCGTGCGGGGGCCACGTCCTCGTCGGTGAGCGTGCGCTCCAGCGCACGGAAGGAGAGGGCGAGCGCGAGCGAGCGCCGGCCCTCCCCCACCTGCGCGCCGGTGTACACGTCGAAGATCTCCACCTCCGCCAGCGTGTCACCCCCGACATCGCGCACGAGCGCGAGCAGCTGGTCGGCGCTGACGGTCTCGAGTAGCGTCACAGCGAGATCCTGGCGCAGTGCCGGGAAGGCGCCGAACGGCTGGAAGGAGACTGTCTCGGGTGCGATCGCCGCGAGCCGGCCGAGGTCGATCGCGAACGCCGCGGTGCGCTCGAGGCCCCACGCGTCGGCGACCAGCGGGTGCAGCTCGCCGAGGAAGCCCAGCATCGTCTCGCCCACGAATACAGCAGCGCTGCGGCCCGGATGCAGGAAGGGCCAATCGGCGGGCGCCACCGACCAGCTCACGTGGAAGCGGTCGAGCAGCCCTGCGAGCAGCGCCTTGGCGGCGAAGAAGTCTGCCTCCAACCGCTCCCCGCGCCAGGCGCGCGGGGCGAGCTGGCCGCTCAACAGCACCCCCAGGCCATGGTGCTCATCGGCAGGCAGGCGGGCGTGCTGGTTGGCGTTGACAATTTGTGCACCAACCACTCGCGACCCGCCCTGGTGGGCGTCAAGATTTTGTGCACCAACCACCGCCGCCCCCTGGTTGGGGTCCGAAATTTGTTTGTTAACCCCCACGCCCCCGTCCGCGGCCCGGTAGACGGTGCCAGACTCGAAGATCGCGATCTCGGAGCGCCCGCGCGAGACGTTGTGCTGGGCGGCGTCCAGCAGCGAGCCGAGTAGCGTGGGGCGCATCATCGACTGGCTGTCCGACAGCGGATTGGCGACCGTCACGACGCTGCGCAGCGCGTGCCCGGGCGGGATCAAGAGCCGGTCGAGCAGCTGCGGGTCGGCGAAGCTCCAGCCGACGATTTCGTGCAGCCCGCGCCCGACGAGCGCATCCTCGGCCGCGCGGCGCACGCGCTGGGCGTGCGTCAGCCGCCCGGCGGCGCCGCGGCGGGCGGGCAGGGTGGCGGGCAGGCGCTCCAGCCCATCGATGCGCGCGACCTCCTCGATCAGATCGACCTCTCGGGTGACGTCCTCGCGGCGCAGCGCCGGCACGGTCACCTCCAGGCCGTCCTCGAGCTGCGTGGTGGCGAAGTCGAGCGCTTGGAGGATCTCCGCCTGGCGCGCCACCGCAACGGGCACGCCGAGGATCGCCCGCACGCGGCGCTCGCGCAGCCTGATCGTCCGGGGAGCCTGAGGCGACCACTCCCCGCCGGCGCCGAGGTCGATCGTGCCGGGCAGCAGCGTGGCGCCGCACAGCTCGAGCATCAGCCGCGACGCGACGGCCTGCGCGTGCAGGCACTGCTCGGGGGCGAGGCCCTTCTCGAAGCGCGCCGACGCCTCGCTGCGCAGCCCCAGTGCCCAGGAGGCGCGGTGGATGGCAGGCCCGTGCCAGTTGGCGACCTCCAGCAGCACCCGCGTGGTGGTATCCCCCACCTCCGAGCGCGCGCCGCCCATCAAACCGGCGATCGACGTGGGGCCCTCGGCATCCTCAATCACCACCATCTCGCCGTCGAGCGTGCGCGTCTGGCCGTCGAGCGTCTGCACCTGCTCGCCGTCGGCGGCGCGGCGCACCGTCAGGCGCGCGCCGGCCACCCGGTCGAGGTCGAAGGCATGCAGCGGCTGGCCGGTGAGCAGCATCACGTAGTTGGTTATGTCCACCACGTTGTTGATCGGGCGCTGCCCGGCGGCGCTCAGCCGCGCCTTCAGCCACGGCGGGGAGGGTGCGATCGTGACGTGCTCGAACACGCGCGCGGTGAAGCGCGGACAGAGGTCGGGACAGCGCACCTCGACGGTGGCCGGTGGCTCGGCGGCGCTGGCCCCCGGGGCCTCCGTGACGCCGGCGCGCCCCGTCGAGGCCGCCGTGGCATCCCCACTCCCCACCAGCGGCCCCGGGCTACCTGGGTCCTCGCACCACGGCACCGGAGCGAGAGCGGCACCGGTAGCAGCGTGCAGCTCACGTGCGACCCCGTACACACCCAGGCAATCGGGCCGGTTGGGGGTGATCTCCAGCTCCAGCACGTCCATCGAAATCGCCAGCGCCTCCTGCAGCGGCGTGCCCGCGGCAAGTCCCCCGTCGAGCACCATGATGCCGCCACCTCCGGGCCCGATCTCAAGCTCGCTCTCGGCGAGGATCATCCCTTCGGAGACCACCCCGCGCAGCTTCGCGGTGCCGAGCTTCGCGCCGTCGGGCATCACCGCGCCGGGGCGCGCGACCGCCACCGTCTGCCCGGCGGCCACGTTGGGGGCGCCGCACACGATCGTCGCCGGGCCCTCGGGCAAACCGAGCTCGACGCTGCACACCCGCAGCCGGTCGGCGTTGGGATGCTGCTCGGCGCTCAGCACGCGCCCGATGACGAAGCTCTCCGCCGAGGGCACCCCGTGGTGGTGGATCGCCTCGACCTTCGTCCCGGTCATCGTCAACCGCTGCTCGATCGCCTGCACGTCCAGGTCGGGGTCGCAGTATTCGCGCAGCCATGGCAGTGGCACCTTCATCTCGATGCCCCTCCCCCTATTGCATTGTGGGAGGGCCGCATGCGGCCCTCCCCGGGGTGGCGCATGCGCCACCCCGCCGGCCGGCGCATGCGCCGGCCGGTTCCAGGTGGGATGGGGAATGTGCCCGCGCGCATTTAGAACTGCTCCAGGAAGCGCATGTCGTTTTCGAAGTACAGCCGCAGGTCGGGGATGCCGTGCTTGAGCATCGCGATCCGCTCCACGCCCATCCCCCACGCGAAGCCCTGCACCTTCTCGGGGTCATACCCGGGCGCGTTGGCGGCCGTGGTCGGCACGTATGAGTAGACGTTGGGGTCCACCTCGCCGGCCCCGAGCACCTCCAGCCACCCCTCGCCCTTGCACAGGTAGCAGCGCGCGCCGTCGCGCAGGTGGCCCTTGCCCGAGCAGTGAAAGCAGGAGACGTCCACCTCCACGGAGGGCTCGGTGAAAGGGAAGAAGTGCGGGCGCAGCCGCACCTCGCGGGCGTCGCCGAACAGCTCGCGCGCGAACACCAGCAGCGTGCCCTTGAGGTCGGCGAGGGTGATGTCCTCGTCCACCGCGAGGCCCTCGATCTGGTGGAACTGCGGGGTGTGGGTGGCGTCGGAGTCGGGCCGGTAGACGCGCCCGGGAATCACCACGTACAGCGGCGGCGGGAGCGCCTCCATCGCGCGCACCTGCATCGGCGAGGTGTGCGTGCGCAGCACCAGCTCCTGAGCCCCGGGCGGGGTGTCGATGTAGAAGGTGTCGGTGCGCGCCCGCGCGGGGTGCGTCGGCGAGTGGTTGAGCGCGTCGAAGTTGTAGTGCACGGTCTCCACCTCGGGCCCCTCCATCACGGTGAAGCCCAGCCCGAGGAACACGTCTTCGAGCTCGCGCATCGTCGCGGTGATCACGTGCAGGCCGCCGATCGGCTGCGGCGGGGCGCCGGGCAGCGTGACATCCACCCGGTCGCGCCGCAGCTGCTCGTGCAGCTCCGCACCGGAGAGGTCGCGTGCGCGCGCCTCGATCAGCTGCTCCAGGGCGACCCGGGCCTCGTTGGCGGCCTTGCCGACGGCGCCCCGTTCGGCGGGGGGCAGCTCGCGCACGCCGCGCAGCATCCGCGGCAGCTCGGCCTTGCGCCCGAGATGGCGCACGCGCAGCACCTCCAGCGCCTCGGCGGTTGTGGCCGCAGCGATCTCGCTTTCGGCCAGCGCGCGCAGCTGTTCGATCCGTTCGATCACGATGGTTGGACCCTAGTCAACTCGTAGAGCGCAATGGTGGCCGCCATCGCCGCGTTCAGCGAGTCGTTGGCGATCGGGATGTACGCGACCCGCTCGCACGCGGCGATCAGCTCCGCCGGCAGGCCCTCGCGCTCGGCGCCCACCAGCAGGGTGATCGGCCCCTGGGCCGGCCCGCTCAATGGTTGGGCCGGCGGGCGCGCGTCGGGCACCAGCGCAATCCTCTCCGGCGGCAGCTCCGCGATCGATTCTGCGCGCGCAAGCGCCACGTGGAAGATCGCACCCATGCTGGCTCGCACCGCCTTTGGCGACCACGGGTCGGCGCAGTCGGGGCCAAGCGCCACACACGAGGCGCCGAAAGCATGCGCCGCCCGCAGCACTGCACCGACGTTGCCGGGGTCGGAGAGCGCGTGCAGGTAGACGCATAGCGGACCCCGCGGGTGTGGGCTCCAGCGCTGCTCGTACACGCCGATCGCGCGGGTTCCCGACCCGAGCGTGCTGACCGCCGCGAGCGCCGCTGGCTCCACATCGACGAAGTCCGTCCCCCCCAGCTCGCTGCCGGCAGCGCGATACCCCTCCACTGGCGTCCAGCCGGCGTCGGCGGCCGCGACGAGCAGATCCTCGCCCTCGGCAAGGAAGTGGCCGCTGCGCGTGCGCTCGCGCCGACGCTGCAGGCGCCGCAGCTCCTGCAGGTGGGGGTTGTGGGGGGAAGTGATGGTGGTCATTTGGATCGGACTTGAATCTTCCTCGCTGCTTGGGATGGAACGCTCGCTCGAGTGGTGGGAGCATAAAAAAGGCGCCGTCCTTTGAGGATCGGCGCCCGGAAGGCTGGGTATGTCGGCTGCCTTGCAGATCAGGCGGCCGACGCCTCGCGGGCAACCTCGGCAAAACGTCGGAACGCATCGGCGTCGCGCACGGCGACGTCCGCCAGCACCTTGCGGTCGAGCTCCACGCCTGCGAGCGAGAGGCCGTGCATGAACTGGGAGTAGCTCATCCCATTCTGACGAGCGGCGGCGTTGATCCGCGTGATCCACAGCCGCCTGAAGTCGCGCTTGCGGTTGCGCCGATCGCGGTAGGCGTAGGTGTCCGCCTTGATCAGCGCCTCCTTGGCGCGGCGATAGTTGGAGTGCGCCTCGCCCCTGAAGCCCTTTGTCAGCTCGAGCGTGGCGCGGCGCTTCTTGCGCGCGTGTACTGAGCGCTTGACCCTCACGAGCCCGTCCCCTTCTTCGCCGTCCCCTTCTTCGCCATCGCCTTCGCTCCCCGGGGTGCCGCCGCCGCTGCCCCCGAAGCCTTTGCGCGACTGCGCGTGCTCTTCGAGGGCGCCCCCAGCATCCGCTTGATCCGCGGGGCGTCGTCGTCGGAGAGTAAGGCGGGGGCGCCGAGCGCGCGCTTGCGCTTGGCTGACTTCTTCTCCAGGATGTGGCTGGTGAAGGCATGCCGCCCGCGCACCTTGCCGGTGGCGGTGAGCTTGAAGCGCTTCTTGGCGCCGGAGTGGGTCTTCATCTTGGGCATGGAATGAAAGAAGAGGGCCCGGCTTGCCAGCCTAACGGCCAGCTGCGCCACCCTCTGGGCGAGGATTATGGCAGACCGTCCGCCGGATACCGCTCGCACCGACAAACCAGGCAACCTCAGCCCCAATCGCTGTCATGAAAAGGCCGCCGGCAGCCGATGAAGCTATCGAATGGATCGAGCCTCGATCGCGCATCTGCCCATCGAGCAAGCCGAACGGCTGCCCAACAGCGCCCCGAGCGCGATCTCCCATGCGCTGCGCGAGATCGCCGAGCTGGGGGCTCACGATCCCGAGCGCGCGCTCGACCTCGCCTGCGAGCGCCTCGTGCAGTCGATTGCTGCCACCGAGCGCCTGCGCGGCGAGCTGCGCGCGCGCCGCGCCGAGCTGCGCACGATGGAGAACCGCCTGCACGTCACCACCGAGATGCTCTCCGAGGGCGTGCTCGTGTTCGACCTCCACGGACGCACGGTCTACGCCAACAACGCCGCTGCGCGGATCCTCAGCTTGAGCCACGACCAGCTGCTGGCCCGCCACATCCGCGACCGCCGCTGGCACTTCCTGCACGAGGACGGCTCACCCTGGCCGGTCGCCTCCCACCCGAGCGCCGAAACGCTGCAGACAGGGCGCAGCTCGCGCTCGGTGGCGATCGGGGTGCTGAAGCCCGGCGGCGCTGTCACGTGGATCTCGCTCAGCTCGCGACCCGCCGTGGATGAGCAGGGGCAGCCGTGTGGGGCGATCGCCATCTTCGCCGACATCAGCGAGCGGCGCACGATCCTCGAGCAGTTGCGCCATCAGGCCCACCACGACCAGCTCACCGATCTCGCCAACCGCCGGCTGTTCCACAAAGAGCTCGACCGCGCGATCTCGCGCGCCCAGCGTCATGGGTGCGCGGTCGCGCTCGTCTACATGGACCTCAACGGCTTCAAGCAGGTCAACGACACGCTTGGCCATCACGCCGGCGACGAGGTGCTGCGCACGCTGGCCGAGCGCCTGGGCGGCGCGGTGCGCGAGGACGAGTTGATCTCACGCTACGGCGGCGACGAGTTCGTGGCGCTGCTTTCGATGCTTCGCAACCCCGCCGCCGAGGTGCAGGCGTTCATGGAGCGCATGCGGCTCACGCTCGCCGAGCCGATCCGTGTGGAAGCGGGCGCGGTCAAAGTCGGCGCCAGCCTCGGCGCGAGCGTCTACCCGCACGATGGGTCCAACGCCGAGCAGCTGCTGCATCACGCCGACGCGGCGATGCTCTCGATGAAGGGCACGCGCGCGGCCTGACACGCGCTACGCGGTCTCGGAGACCGACTCCTCAGCGGACACCGCATCGGGAGCAGGCACAGGCACCTCTGCCGTGGCCGACTCGGCCTCGCCAGTCGGCCCATCGCCGTCGGGCGAGGAAGCATCGAAGCGCCCCGCCAGCACCGCTTTGGAGGGGCCGAGCATCATCGTCATGTTGCGCCCCTCCTGCATCGGACGCTGCTCGACGACTCCCAGCTCCGCGAGCTCCTCCGCGAGGCGGTCGAGGATCATGGTGCCGCGCTCCGGGTGGGTGACCTCACGGCCGCGGAACATGATCGTGACCTTCACCTTGTCCTTGTGGCGCAGGAAGCGTTCGACGTGGTGCTTCTTGGTGTCGTAGTCGTGCTGGGCGATCTTCGGGCGGAACTTGATCTCGCGCACCGTGATCTGCTGCTGGTGCTTGCGCGCCTGCTTCTGCTTCTGCGCCAGCTCGTACTTGTACTTGGAGTAGTCCAGCACGCGGCACACCGGCGGGCGGGCCTCTGGCGCGACCTCCACCAGGTCGAGATCGCGCTCCTGGGCGAAGCGCAACGCGTCGGGGGTCTTCAGCACTCCGACCTGCGCGCCCTGGTCGTCGATCAGGCGCACCTCGGGCACGCGGATTCGCTCGTTGACCCTGGTCGTGTCCCGCTCGGGCGGGCGCCGGTCAAACCTGCGGGGTACGGCCACTAGCTGTCCTGGTGGCGCGTCAAGCCGATTCGATGGCGCGGCACACTGAAAATGGGATGCGGGAACTCCTCAAGGTGGCCGAGTATAGCGGCGGCCGGGCGGCGCACAAGGGGAGCTTCTCGACGGCGGTCCGATTCTGCGCTTCAATCGCACCCACCAACCCAACCGTTTTGCGTTATGTGTCTCTCTGTTCGATGGGTGACGGCGAGGACGCGCGCCTGTGCACGTGCGCCACCAGCCGCTGGCCAAGCTCATCCACGGGGACGCCGCCCACCTCCCGTACGCCGTGCTCACCGGCGCCAGTCCGAGTGCGCACCGACGCGGTGCCCTCCCCCGCCTCCCGTCCGCCCACCACGAGCATGTGCGGGATGCGGCGCAGCTCCGCGTCACGCACCTTGCGCCCGATCGACTCGCCGCGGTCGTCGAGCTCGACGCGCAGCCCTTGCTCGTACAGTCGCTCCTGCACCGAGGCGCCGTACTCGTTGAAGCGGTCGGACACCGGCAACACGATCGCCTGCACCGGCGCCAACCACAGCGGCAGCTCGCCCGCGTAGTGCTCGATCAGGATGCCGATGAAGCGCTCGAAAGAGCCCAGCAGCGCCCGGTGGATCATCACCGGGCGGTGTTCGGCGTTGTCGGCACCGGTGTAGGCGAGCTCGAAGCGCTCGGGCATCGAATAGTCGAGCTGTACCGTCCCCAGCTGCCAGGAGCGCCCGATCGAGTCGGCCATGTGCAGGTCGATCTTCGGCCCGTAGAAGGCGCCATCGCCGGCGTTGACCTCGTAGGCGAGACCCTCGGCGTCCAGCGCCCCGCGCAGCGCCGCCTCGGCGCGATCCCACATCTGATCGCTGCCGATCCGCTGCTGCGGACGAGTGGAGAGCTCCAGGCGCGGCTCGAAGCCGAACAGCTCGTAGATGTGGAAGCCGAAGCGCAAACAGCGCACCACCTCCTCCTGCACCTGCTCCTCGGTGCAGAAGATGTGCGCATCGTCCTGGGTTATCGGGCGCACGCGCAGCAGCCCGTGCAGCACCCCGGAGGGCTCGTGGCGATGCACCAAGCCCTGCTCGGAGTAGCGGATCGGCAGATCGCGGTAGGAGCGGCGGGCATCCTTGTAGATCTGGATGTGCGCCGGGCAGTTCATCGGCTTGAGGCCCATCGGATGGGACTCGACCTCGGTGAAGTACATGTTCTCCCGGTACTTGTCCCAGTGCCCCGACTGCTTGAAGAGTTCGATGTCGTAGAGGATCGGCGTTTTGACCTCCTCGTAGCCGCGCGCTCGGTTCTCCTCGCGCCACAGCTCCGTGAGCGCGTTCCACACCACCATCCCCGCCGGCTTCCACAGCGGGGCGCCGGGCGAGAGCTCGGAGAACTGGAAGAGGTCGAGCTCGCGCCCCAGCTTGCGGTGATCGCGCGCACGGGCCTGTTCGAGGCGCTCCAGATGCTCCTCCAGTTGGGGCTTGGTGAAGAACGCGGTGCCGTAGATGCGGGTGAGCATCGTGCGCGTGGAGTCCCCCCGCCAGTAGGCGCCCGCCACCGACTGCAGCTTGAACGCCCCCACCGTCTTGGTGGATGGCGCATGCGGGCCCCGGCAGAGGTCGGTGAAGGGGCCGTTGGTGTAAAGCGACACCGTCTCAAGCGGGTTGCTCGGATCGGCGCCGCGGGTTAGGTCGTCGATCAGCTCGACCTTGTAGTCCTGCCGCGCGGCGTGGAAGCGAGCGCGCGCGGCTGCGACGGGGATGTCCTCGCGCTCGAAGCGCTCCGCCGCCTTCACATGTGCACGCATCCGCTCTTCGATCGCCGGGAAGTCGGCCTCGGAGACGCTCACCCCGTCCGGGAACTCGAAATCGTAATAGAAGCCCTGCTCGATCGCCGGGCCGATCGAGATCTTCACGCCCGGGTAGAGCTCCATCACGGCGGCGGCGAGCACGTGCGCGGCGTCGTGGCGGATCAGCCTCAGTGGCTCTTCGCCCTCCGAGCGAGAGGTGAGGATCGCGATCGTGGCGCCGTTGGGCAGCGGCCGGGAGAGGTCGCGCACCTCAGAAGCCTGCCCTCCCTCTCCTGTGGCCACACCATTGCCGCCGCGGATCTCCACCGCCAACGCCGCGCGTGCCAAGCCGGCACCGATCGCCGCAGCCGCATCGGCGCCGGTGGCCCCGGCGGGAAGCTCCAAGGCGTTGCCATCGGGAAGCGTGACCGTAAGACTCATCGAGCGCTGGAGGCTACCTGCCCACCCGCCACGATGGTCGGGGAGCATCAATCGCCGCCACCGGATGCCGAGAGCTTTCGGATGGCCGCCATTGGCGAGACTCAGACAGTCGTCCGCATTATCTGCGAGGATTGCGCAATGGCCACCGAACCACAGATCTCGATCACGCTCTCTCCCGGACAGATCGAGGAGATCGTCCGTTCCGCCGACCCAGGGCGAGCCCCGGGCTTCGCCGCGCTGATCTCGGCCGCGCTCAGCCGCGCCGATGAAACAGGAATGCCCACTTACGACGACCGTCGGCTGTCGCGCTCGCTACTGCGGGGCCTCGCGATCCTGACCTGCTTCGGCCCCGACGAGCCGACGCTGGGGCTGATGGAGATCGCCGAGCGCCTGCAGATCAGCGCCAGCACGATTCACCGCTACGTGATCACGCTCGTGGAGGTTGGGCTGCTTGAGCAGTCGCCGAAGACACGCAAGTACTCGCTGCCGTCGGTGTGAAGAGGCCCGACGGATCCCGGTCGGGAGCCCCCTCAGGCTCAGCCAACCTTCACGCGATACAGGACATGCGGAAACCCGGCGTGCTGCAACTCTCGTGCAGCAACCATGCCGAGCTTGTCCATCACCCGCCGCGAGGCAAGGTTGTCCACGCGGGTCAGCGCAACCGCCTCTCGCGCCCCGCGGGCGGCCGCGAGTACGAGCGCCTCGCGCCCGATCGAGGTGGCTATCCCGCGACCCCACGCGTCCGAGATGACGGCCCAGGCAAGCTCCAGCACCGCACTGCCATCGAGCAGCCGTAGACCGAGACCACCGCACGCGACCGTGCGTCCCTCCTCGCCGGCGATCCACGGGCCAAACCCGTGCGCGCGCCAGTGTGCGGCGCCGGCGCCGGCTCGCGCCGCACACTCGGCCTCCGAGTTGGGTTGCACCCGTCCGGCGGGCAGTAGCCAGCGCGCGACCTTGGGTGCACCGAGAATGCTCATCAACACCGGACCATCCTCCTCGGAGAACGGACGCAGGGACAGTTCGGGCATCGACCGACGACGGCTCAGGAGCCGATGACCAGCGCCAAGATGAGCAGCGCCAGCAGATGGAACGTCTGATCGACGGCGATCGATACCGCCAGGTTTTCCTGGGGATCAAGGTGCTTGACCCCCTTCATGTACGTCTGCAGCAGCCTGCCGTCGTCCTGGATGAGGTGCGGGAGGAAGATCGCGGGGATCACCCACACCAGTTCCACGCCGAGTTCAGCCACCACCAGTCCCGGGATGAAGCACAGCGTGTAGGTGCTGACGTGGGTGAACAGCGCGCGGCGCGCGTCGCGATCCCCCCACGCCAAACCGCCGCGCTTGTGAAGAGCCTGCCAATTGGTCTGCAGGAGGTAGTCCCCCACCAGGTGCGACATCACAAACACAATGAAGACTTCGACCCAGGTCATCCAGCCAGAGCCTATCCGGCCCCGCCGGCTCTCGGACGTGAGCCCCTGTAGCCTTGGCGCCGTGAGCGCCATACCTGACGGCACCCACGGCGGCCCGTTTCCGCCGATCGCCGACTACGGCTTCCTCTCGGACTGTGAGACCTGCGCGCTGATCGCGCCGAGCGGCAACGTCGAGTGGATGTGCCTGCCGCGCCTGGACTCGCCCAGCGTGTTCGGGGCGATGCTCGACCGCGACGCCGGCGGCTTTCGCCTGGGCCCCGCCGGCGTGAGCGTGCCCGGGGCGGTGCGCTACCTGCCGGGCACGCTGGTGCTCGAGACCAGCTGGGAGACGCGCACCGGCTGGGTGGTGGTGCGCGACGTGCTGTGCATCGGGCCGTGGTACCACAACCAGGAGCGCTCGCGCACCCACCGGCGCTCGCCGACCGACTACGACGCCGACCACGTGCTGCTGCGGACCGCCTTCTGCGTGCAGGGCTGGGCTGAGATCCACCTCGACTGCGAACCGGTGTTCGACTACGGCGGCCTCGCCGCCGAGTGGTCCTACACCGGCCCCGGCTACAACGAGGCGACCGCCGGCTCGGAGGGCATGGATCTGAAGCTGCGGCTGGTCAGCGACATGAACCTCGGGTTCGAGGGCCCCCGTGCCCGCGCCCGTACGATCCTGCACGAGGGGGAGTCGGTGTTCGCCGCGCTCGGCTGGTCGGAGCACCCGCTCCCCACGACCTACGCGGAGGCCAACGAGCGGCTGGTGCGCACCGCCCACCACTGGCAGGAGTGGCTCAAGCAGGGCACCTTCCCCGACCACCCCTGGCGCACCTACCTTCAGCGCAGCGCGCTGACGCTGAAGGGGCTGAGCTATGCCCCCACCGGCGCGATGGTCGCCGCGGCCACCACCTCGCTGCCGGAGACGCTCGGCGGCGAACGCAACTGGGACTACCGCTACACCTGGATTCGCGACTCCACCTTCATGCTGTGGGCGCTCTACACCCTCGGCTTCGACTGGGAGGCCAACGACTTCTTCTACTTCGTCGCCGACCTCGCCGAGGCTGAGGAGGGCGAGCTTCAGATCATGTACGGGATCGGCGGCGAGAGCCGCCTGGACGAGCAGGAGCTCGACCATCTCTCCGGCTACGCCGGCTCGCGGCCGGTGCGGATCGGCAACGGCGCCTACCGCCAGCACCAGCACGACGTGTGGGGCGCGGTGCTCGATTCGATCTACCTGCACACCCGCTCGCGCGACCAGCTCCCCGACCGGCTGTGGCCGATCATCAAGCGCCAGGTCGCCGGCGCGCTCGATCACTGGCGCGAGCCCGACCACGGGATCTGGGAGGTGCGCGGCGAGCCCCAGCACTTCACCTCCTCAAAGCTCATGTGCTGGGTCGCCGCCGACCGCGGCGCCCGCCTGGCAGAGCTGCGCGACGACCGCGAGTGGGCCGAGCGCTGGCATGCGGCGGCGGCGGAGATCCACGCCGACATCTGCGCGCACGGAGTGGACGAGCGCGGGGTCTTCACCCAGCACTACGCCACCACCACACTCGATGCCTCGCTGCTGCTGATGCCGCTGGTGCGCTTCCTGCCCGCGGAGGACCCACGCATCGTGGCCACGGTCCGCGCGATCGCCGAGGAGCTCACCGAGGATGGTCTGGTGCTGCGCTACCGGGTGGACGACACCGACGACGGGCTCGCCGGCGAGGAGGGCACGTTCACGATCTGCTCCTTCTGGTTGGTGTCCGCGCTGTGCGAGATCGGCGAGCTGCACAGCGCTCGGGCGCTGTGCGAGAAGCTCATCTCCCACGCCTCCGCGCTGGGGCTGTACGCCGAGGAGATCGATCCCCGCACCGGCCGTCATCTGGGCAACTTCCCCCAGGCCTTCACCCATCTGGCCCTGATCAACGCGGTGATGCACGTGATCCGCGCGGAGCGCGGCGAGCAGGATCCGACGTCCGCAATCGCTACGGTGCTGCGATGACCGGCTCGACCTACCTGCGCCTGGAGGTGATCAGCGGCAATGCGACCGGCGACACGATCGTCGTCGATGACGAGCTGGTGATCGGGCGTCACGCCGAGGGCGCCGGGCGGCTCTCCGAGGACGAGGAGATCTCCCGCCAGCACGCCCGCATTTCACGCGAAGCCACCGGCGACTATGCGATCGAGGATCTCGGCTCCTCCAACGGCACGTTCATCAACGGCCTGCGGATCCAGAGCCCTCGTCTGCTGGCGCTCGGCGATTCGATCGAGGCCGGCGCCACAACGCTGGTCGTGAGGGCGATCGTGCAGCCCCAGCCCGTGGAGCCGGCCCCCGAGGCGCCCGGCCCGCCGGCCCCCGACCGCCACTCCCCGACCGTCTTCGCTCGCAGCCCCGTCGTTGTGCCTGCGCCGGCGGCCGAGCAGGACACGCCACCGTCGACGCCCGTTCCGAGCGAGCAGACTCCGCCGCTATCGCTCAGGCTGGAGGTCGATTTCGACGCCCGCGAGGCACAGATCGCCCTCGGCGAGGGCGGCGAGATGGTGCGTCTGGTCCTCCAGGACGGGCGCTGGCAGTCCGCGCAAGCCGAGCCCGACGTGGATTCGTAGCGCTACCCCCCGGATGGGGGTGTCACACCGGCCGCCCCGTACAGCAGGCGCGCGTACTCGCCGGCGCTCTGGGGGCGCTCGGCGGGAGCCTTGGCGAGCGCGCGCAGCACCGCCGCCCCCAGCGCGGGCGGCGCATCGGGCAGCTCGGCGCAGGGGTCCGGCGGCTCGTCCTGGAGCTGCGCCCACAGGATCCGCATGCCTTTGCGGTCGGCGAACGGCGGGCTGCCACTGAGGCACTGGCAGATGACGCAGCCGAGCGCGTACACGTCGGTCGCCGCGCTCACCGCCTCGCCGCGTATCTGCTCGGGCGACATGTAGTCCAACGAGCCCAGCGCCTGGCCTGGCCGCGTGAGGTTGGTGCCCTCGTTGTCCTTCGCCAGGCCGAAGTCGGTGATCAGCGCGGTGCCGTCCAGGTCGAGCAGGACATTGGCGGGCTTCACGTCGCGGTGCACCATCCCTCCGGCGAACAGCGCATCCAGCCCGTCCGCCACCTCCGCGCAGAGCTTGAGCGTGGTGGGCACATCGAGGCGCTCCTCGCGCTTCAGCTTCTGCTCCAGCGAGCCGCCCTCGATAAAGCGCTGGGAGAGATACGGAACGCCCTCGTGCTCGCCGGTGTCGAGCACCGGCACCACGTGCGGATTCTTCACCTGCTGGGCGATCATCGCCTCGCGCTCGAAGCGCTTGCGGAAGATGCTGTCTTCGGCGAGGTCGCCCCGCACCAGCTTGAGCGCGACCATTTCGCCCTCGGGGCCGACCGCCCGATACACGCGCCCCATGCCGCCCACCTCCAGCAGGGACTCGATGCGATAGCGCCCCACGGTGGCGTCGATCAACGGGTCGGGCGTCTCGCCCGCCGCCGCCGGCTGCTCGGGCTCTGGGCCGTCACTCACGCCCGCCACCTCGCTCGGCTTCCATCAAAGTGATTGTGCACGTTGGCAGGGTTGCAGGTCTCGGCGCATTTCGCCACGCTCGCAGCCGATCTGCCGCCGATCGGCTCAGCTCGGCGACACGACCATAGCTCGACGCGGCACGAGTGTACCCGTGGGATCTATGATGCAGTCAGGCAATGAGGCGAGGTGCATTTGATGAAGGCAAAACTTAGGCGCTCCTGGCGCGCGACCGCGCTCGTCACATCGACGACGCTGCTGGCGGTTGGGGCCACGACGACGATGACCACCGCGAGCGCCACGGCGCCCCCCGAAACGGCCGTGTGCGTGAAAGCGCCGTGCGAAGCGGCGCCGGCGGCGCCGATCAACGACAACTATCTCAGCGGGCTCAACCTCAACGAACCGGCGACCCCGCACCATCCCGGCACCCCGCTCAACCGCACCGAAACCCTGCGCGACGAACGCAACACGGCGGGGGCGACGGTCCAGTCGGACATCCTCGGCACCCAGCCCGGGCCCGCCGAGCTGACGGGCTGCAACGGTGTCACCGAGGGCAAGACCATCTGGTACAACTTTTTTCCCAATGCCAGCGGGCTGGTGCGGATCCGCACCTCGGCCTCGTTCGGCACGGTGATGGCGGTGATGCCGTACAACCCCACGACGCTGCTGCCCGAAAACGAACAGCGCAAGTGTGCGGTCAACCAGCCAACGGCAGCCGGCGAACTGTTCGCCGACGTGCAGGCCGGCAAGTCGTACACGATCCAGCTCGGGGGCGTCGAATCGGCCGGGGGCAACCTCGAGTTCCTGTTCGACTACGTCGTCCAGCTCAAGCGCCTGCAGGCCGAAGCGACGCTCACCGCACAGCCGCTCTCCGGTGGGGTGAGGGTCGTGAACCTCGCCGTCACCGCTCCGAAGAAGTCACGCGTGGAAGTGCGCTGCACGCGGGGCTGCCGGCCTCAGGCCAAGACCGCCCGCTCGCTCGGCTTCCCCGGGCTGCACGGAGCGGTGCTGCCCAACGGCTCCGCGCTGAAGATCTACGTGACCGCCAAGAACGAGATCGGCGCCTACATCGAATACAAGATCCGGCACGCCAACTTCACCAAGGTCCAGCGCTGCCTGGCCGCGGGCTCGAAAAAGCCCGAGCGCTGCGAATGACCGGGCGCTCCGCGAGCGATCGAGCGCTGCCGCCGCCGGCGGGTGTGTACGCTGTGACCGAGAGCCGCGCATGAGCCCCGCCTCTCAGCCTTCCCGTGGGCGTGCGGCAATCGCAGCGCTGATCGTCGTGCTGGTGGTGTTCGGCGCGAGCTTCGGTGTACGCAAGGCGACCGCGAGCAGCTCGCGGGCGGCGCCGCTGCCCGCCACGGTGGTGGTGTCCACCACGCCGGTGCACGTCTCTGCGATCACAGCGCCCGCCACGCCGCCGGCGCTGCACCATCCGCCGCATTCAACCACCCCTGCTCCGGCTTCCACGCCCACGCAGACGAGCACTCCCGCACCGGCACCGTCCACGACGCCGGAATCGACGTCGACCCCCGCTCCCACGCCCAGCACACCCTCCAAACCCTCGACGCCAAGCGGCGGCAAAGGCAGCGGCCCGGTACTCGTGGGCTAGTCGCGATGCGTGCGTAACCGCCCATCGATGACAGCGACCCGTGATCTCGTGGTGCATTCTGTGAATCGATTGGCACCTTGTGGAGGAGCCCCTGATGGACTCGCTTGATAACCCGACGGTGGTGGCGGGCTACCGGATCGACGGCAGGCTGGGCGAGGGCGGGATGGGCACCGTCTACCGCGCCACCCAGCTCTCGCTGGAGCGGGTGGTGGCGCTGAAGCTGCTCACCGCGGAGCTCAGCGCCGATCCCGCCTTCCGCGAGCGCTTCCGCCGCGAGGGCCTGCTGCAGGCCGCCCTCGACCACCCTCACATCGTCACCGTGTATGAGGCCGGCGAGACCGACAACCGGCTGTTCCTCGCGATGCGCATGGTCGAGGGCCCGACGCTCAAGGACCTGATCCTGCGCCGCCAGCTCGATGACCGGCGGGCGCTGCGCCTGCTCACGCAGGTGGCCGAGGCGCTCGACGCCGCGCACGCCAAGGGGCTGATTCACCGCGATGTCAAGCCTCAGAACGTGCTAGTCGGCGCCGGCGACCACGCCTATCTCGCCGACTTCGGGCTGACCAAGGGCAACGACGACGAAGCGATGACCGAAACCGGACAGTTCGTGGGCACGATCGACTACATCTCCCCCGAGCAGGCGCGCGGCGGGCGCGCAACGGGCCGCAGCGACGTGTACGCGCTCACGGCCGTGCTCTGCGAGTGCCTCACCGGCCGGGTTCCGTTCGAACGATCGACCGAAGAGCGAGCGCTGCTCGCGCACCTCACCGAGCCGCCACCGCGTCTCTCGCAGATGCGCGGCGACATTCCCGAGGCGATGGATGAGGTGGTAGCGCGCGGGATGGCGAAGGATCCCGATGACCGGCCAGCCTCGGCCGGCGAGCTGATGTTGCAGGCGCGGCGAGCATTCGGTGCGGCGCCGGCGGAATCCACCGCGTCCGCCGCCACCGAAGCCACCCGCCTGCGCCCCGTCGTCGGCGGCCCGACGCGCGCACCGCACACGGCCGCCGAGAGCGATCCCGGAGCGACCCGTCTTGCCGCCGCCGCGGTGGCAGCGCCGCAGGCGTCCGAGGGCCGGCGTGGCGCACCGGCCGGTGCCCCCGCGGTGGGCGAGGCCACGCCCGCGACGGGACGGCCGGGCACACACCCCCCAACCGGCACAGACACTCCACCCGGCCAACGTGCCACAACCGGCGCTCCCAACAGGAGATTCCTGCCGGTGTTGATCCTCGCGGCCGTGCTCGCACTCCTCGCCGGCCTGCTGCTTGGCGGGAGCTCGGGCAGCTCCGGCACGGCCTTCAACGACTCGGCGTCGGCGGGCTACGTCGAACTCGCCTTCCCCTCCAGCTGGCAGCGACTTGGAACCCCCCCTACGGTGCCGGGACTCACATTCTCACAGCCGCTTGCGCTGAGCACCGCCGCAGCCACGGGCGCCTCTAGCAGCTACTCGGCCTCCTCCGGACAGAGCCTCCTTGCAGGCGAGGTGAACGCCTCTGGGCCATCGCTGCTACCGGCCGCGTTCACTGCAGCCGTCAATGGGACATTGCCTCATCCCACCGCAGTGAAGCTTGGCTCCTACGAGGCCTACCGCTACGACAGCCTCTCGGTGCACGGCCTCGCCGCGCCGCTGACTCTCTACACGGTGCCGAGCACGGGCGGCGTCGTCACGATCTCCTGCCTGGGCTCCGCTGCCGCGGCGCCGGGGTCGCAGTGCGCGCAGATCGCGGCAACCTTGAAGCTGAACGGCACAACCGCGTTTGCCCTGGCGCCCAGCCAGCAGTACGCGAGCTCCCTGGGGAGCGCCTTCGGCACCCTGAACAGCGCCGTCAACACCGGCACCGCCCGCCTGCGCAAGGCGTCGAGCGCATCCGCGCAGGCCGCGGCGGCCGCACAGCTGGCCTCCGCCTACACCACCGCCTCACGCGCGCTCGCGAAGCTCTCCGTCAGCCCCGCGGTGCGGAGCATCAACGCCAACCTCGCCGCCTCGCTGGCCGCACTCAGCCGCGACTACGCCGCGCTGGCCGCCGCCGCCCGCGCCGGGAACGAAGCAGCCTACGTGCAGGCCCAGCGCGCGATCGGCAGCGACGGCACCCACATGACGAGCGCGCTCACCGCCCTGCGCCAAGCCGGCTACACGGTCTCCGGCTGATCGGCGGCCGGAGACTGCGGCGAGAGGCTCTCGGCAGAGTGGTCGGCTGACAGGCGCTCCGGCCGATCCTCGCTCAGATGGTCGGCAGCTGAGGACGGGGAGGGTGCCGGCCCCTCGGGCTCCTCGGCGAGCGCCCAGATCGCGATCTCCGTGCGCCGGCCACGCAGCTCGATCTCATCGACGAACGCGAGATCCTCGGGCTGCGCGGTGAGCGACTCCTTGGTGGCCCCCGAGAGCATCAGCTGATGGGGCGTGCCCTTGGTGAGCTGCTCGATGCGCGCCGCCACGTTGGTGGTGTCGCCGACCGCGGTGTACTCGACGCGCCGCTCGGAGCCGACATTGCCCGACATCACCCGCCCCGAGTTCAGGCCGATGCCCATGCGAAAACCATCCCCCAACTCCTGCTCGCGCAGCCATCCGTTGAAGCGCGGCAGGCGTACGGCGAGCATCTCGCGGGCGGTGGACAGCGCGCGGTCGGCGTGGTCGGCCTGCACGATCGGCGCACCGAACACCGCCATGATCCCGTCCCCCATATAGGCGACGAGGGTGCCGCCGTGGTCGAGGATCGCGTCGCTCATCTCGCTCAGATAGCGGTTGAGCACTTCGATCACGCGGTCGGGCGTCAGCGTTTCCGCGAACGAGGTGAAGCCGCGCAGGTCGGTGAACATCACGGTTCCCTCGCGCTGCACCCCGCCGAGGCGCAGTTCCCCACCGGCGCTCGCCAGCACCTCGTCGACGACGTTCTCGGGCACGAAGCGCGAGAACAGGTCGCGCACCCGCTCGCGCTCGAAGGCGACCGTCACCAGTTGCACCGACAGCGCTCCCGCCGCGCTGAGAATCAGCGCCCCGAGCGGGTAGACGAACGACACGACATGCCCGTTGTCGAAGGCGACCTGAACGCCCACCGTAAACGCCGCCGCGAGCGCCAGCGCGAGCCCGACGGTGGCGATCGAGCCGAACCGCAGCGTGGCCAGCGGGGTGGCGCAGCCCAGCAGCACGATCAGCGCCAGATCCAGCCACGCCGCGGAGGAGCGCAGTGGCAGGCCCCGCAGCACCGTTGCGATCGCACTGGCCTGAACTTCGGCTCCAGGCATCTGCCGAGCGGTGGAGGTTGGGTGGATGTCCTGCAGCGTCGGCGCGGAGGGGCCGACAACCACGATCTTGTTGTGGAAGAAGCCGCGCGGCACGTGGCCGAGATAGACCGTGGAGAATGACACGCGGCGAAAGCTGTTTTCCGGCCCGTAGTAGTCGATCCAAGCGGGGGCTCCATTGAACTCGCTCGCATCCACCCGATGACCATTGGCGACTTCCGCACTCGCCACCGCGAGCGTCTTCAAGCCACCGACCGAAAAGCTGACGCGCCGCAGCACCCCGCCTGGATCGGTTGGCAGCAGCCCGTTGGCCGGCCGTGACCCCACTTCGCCCAGCAGCGGGTTGCCTTCGCTGCCGAGGAACCTCGTCTTCCCGTGGCCTTCGGTTTCGGTGGTCGTCATCACCGTGCGCCCGTTGGCATTGTTGAGCGCTTCAAGCAGCGCCGTCTCATCGCTTTGCGCCTGCGGGCACTCGCCCGGCGGCGGCTGGGTGCCCTTGGTGGAGAGCGGGCAGGCGCTCGCCTCGCTGAACTGCACGTCGTAGGCGATCACCTTGGGGTGCTCGCGCGCGATCTCTTCAATCACCTTGGCGTGCACGCGGCGCGGGAAGGGCCACTGCAGATCGAGCTCGTCGAAGGTCCGTTCGTCGATCTCCACCAGCACGATGTTCGCCGGCGGCCGCTGGTGGCCGCGGATCGTGAAGCGGGTGTTGACGGTGCTCAGTTCGAGCGAGCGCAGCAGGTTGGTCTCATAGGCGACGATCGCAAGGCCCGTCGCACCCAGCGCGACCACCGCCAGCAGCACCCGCCGCAGCTGGCGCGTGCGTGCCGCCCCGGCGCGCCTGCGCTTGCGTTTCATCGCTTCACCCACTTGGAACGCTATCCGAGTTGCCGGTCGCCGACCATGTCATTGCGCCGATATGAGGCGGCGAAGGAGGCCAGCGGCCGGAGCCTGCGTTACGCTGGCTCCCAAGATGGAGGACCAGTCGCGCTTCGTCCTGCCACGGGGGCTCTTGCTGGCAGACCGCTACGCCGTCGGCGAGCCGATCTCCAGCGGCGCAATGGGTGCCGTCTACCGCGGCCAGGACACCGGCAATGGTGAGGCCGTGGCGATCAAGCACGTCAACAACACCCGCCACGCCGAGCGCTTCGAGGTCGAGGCGCAGCTGCTCTCGCTGCTGCGCCACCCGCGCGTGGTCGAGGTCACCGACCACTTCTCCGACGAGCGTGGCCAGTACCTGGTGATGGAACTGGTGGAGGGCACCGACCTGCACTCCCTGCTGGCGCAGAAGGGCAGCCCCGGGTTGCCGCTGGAGCAGGCGCTGGACTATGCCCGCGAGAGCTGCGAGGCGCTTGAGTATGTGCATGACCAGCAGATCGTGCACCGCGACGTCAAGCCCCACAACCTGATCCTCGGCGAGAACGGGATCGTGCTGGTCGACTTCGGGATCGCCCGGCTGCTGCAGGACGAGGAAGAGGACGAAGGCACGGTGGGGGTCGGCACCCCGCGCTACATGGCGCCCGAGGTATTCGCCGGCGGCTCGGTGTCCCCGCGCAGCGACGTGTTCGGGCTGGCCGCCACGCTGTGGACGCTGATCGTCGGCAAACCGCCGGTGTACGCGAGCCCAACCGAGCTGCGCGAGCTCGCCCCCGACGTCCCCCCCGAGATCGCCGATGCGGTGAAGGCAGGTCTTGAGATGGTGCCCGAACGGCGCGTGGCCTCGGTCTCCGCCTTCGCCCGCGCCCTGGGCAGCCACACCCAGCCCCGCGGTCATACCCAGCCCACGATCGGCGGCTCGCTGACCCTCTCGATCGAGGCGCCCGCCGCCCGGCGCAGCCTGATGGAGGGAATCGCGCGCACCGCCGCCGGCGTGTTCGGCGCCGCCGCCTCCTCGATCGCGCTCACCGACGGCAACACCCGGGAGCTCGTCTACCAATCGGCGTGGGGCGCGGGCGCGCGCGAGATCGTCGGCGTGCGCCTGCCGCCCGGTCACGGCCTCGCCGGCAGCGTGGTGGAAAACGGGCAGCCGCTGGCGGTCCCCGAATGCCGCACCGATCCCCGCTTCGCCTCGCGCATCGCCGCCGGCACCGGCCACGTCCCCTACACGATGCTGGTCGTCCCCTTGATCCGTCTCGGCCGCCCGATCGGCGTCCTGTCGCTGCTCGACCGCCGCGACGGCGGCCACTACGGCCCCGACGACGCCGAGCGCGCGGCGCTGTTCGCCGAGCTCGTCGTCAGCGCGATCGAAGCCGACAGCGAGGCGATGCCCAGCCTCGGCGCGCGCCGGTCGCGGATCGTCCCGGCTTGAGGGAGAGGGGGTAGGGGGTGGGTCGGGTCCGCGGACACATCAAGGGATCGAGATCAGATGACGTCTGGGCAGGCTGGCATCATTTCCGTCGGTACCATGAGATCCGTGTCGACGAAGCAGACCAACGGCAGGCCCGAGCGTCTCAGCCCCGAGAGGCTGGCTGAATTGACGCACCCGCCTGTGTACAAGACCCGTGAGGAACGGCGTGCCGCACTCAAGCAGGCTACCGAGGGATTCCGGGTCAAGGTCCGCGTCACGCCCGACATGTACGGCCGCCGGTAGGCCATGACCGCCCCAGGCGGGCGCCGGTCCACCACGCGAAGCGTGTTCGCGATCGAGGAAGAAGAACTCCTTCTGCCCAACCCGATCGCTCTCGACACCAGCTTCGTAGTCGAGGCCCTGATCGCCACCCAGCCACTCCACGGCGTATGTAGCCCCTTCCTCACGCGCATCTTCGAAAGCGGCGTGTCCGTCGCCACCAGCGAGTTGCTCCGCGTCGAGCTGGCCGAGGCTGCGTTTGCAATAGCGCTCAAGGAACGCTGGGCAGGCAAGTGGCGACGGCACCGTACCGACGGGCGATCCCGCCCACGAGCCGGTCGTCTACTGAACCACACTCTGATTCGTTACGACAGGATGCTCGGGAGCATGACGCACATCTCGATCCCGCTGGGCGACATAACAACGGCCGCCACCACTTTCATGACAGACTACGGGATCGCGTCCTACGACGCAGCGCACGCAGCGAGCGCCATCGCTGCCGGCGCCCAAGCGATTGTGACCATCGACACCGGGTTCGCACTCCTGCCCGCCTCGCTGCTCACCATCTATACCGACCGCTCACGGCTCGCCTCCTGCCGCAGCAAGCGACCGCGCTGAGACCATCTCACACGCGCGCGGGCCAAGCCCGGATCAGCCGCGTTTGACGGGGCCCCGGGCGAGGTATGACTCCCCGGTGAACAGCGTGATCGTCTTGCGGCGGCGGAAGTCACGCACCGAGACGACGCCACGCACGACGTGCGTGAGCGTCCCTTCACAGCGGTTGGCCACGCTCCACACCGTTCCCCGCACGGTCGCCGCGCTGTACTGACCCCGCACGGCGAAGTGCCCGTGGCCACTGGCGTTGACCCGGCCGAGCGTTTTCGAGCTCAGCTTGGCCGCGCGCGCGTTCCCCTTCTTGCCAACCGTGGCGCACACCTGGCCGGCGCTGTGGTTGTCGACGATGTCAAGGTCGGTCAGGCCCCTCTGCTTGCGGTTCTGCAGCAGCTTGAAGATCCCCCCGCCGAAGTCCCCAGTCTGCTGCTTGCCCTTCTTCGACGCGGTGGTGGCCGTGGTGATGCCAACAATGCCGCCAGTCGTTTCGAGAACCGATCCCACGGGAATCTGGCGCGCCTCGGTCAACGGTATGAACGCCTGCCCCTTCGTCAGCGCGTCGACCGCCTGAGCCCCCAGCGCGAAGGGAGAGAACGGCGAGAGCGACGCCGCGGAGGCCAATGTGGCGCCCGGCGGCAGCTCGACGTAAACGACTCCCGACACCGGCGTCACATTCACGGCCTTGCCGAGCACCGGCGGGGGCGGCGGCGGATCGGCCGGTGTTTTGAGAGTCTGATTGGGGCCCGTCGCGCTGCCGGCACTGTTGCTCGCCACGGCCCGCACGTTGTATGTGACGTTCGGCAACAGACCGGTGACAGTCGTCGTGATCGTGTGAGCAGCGAAGTCCGAGCCCACCGGCTGGTCGGATGTCACCGAGCCGTAGGCGATCGTCCCCGTGCTGGCCGCGCTCGCCCCGCCGAGGACCGGGCCGTATTCGAAGTGCACCTCGGTTTCCAGGCCGTCAGGGTTCACGGTCGCCGTGAACGCCGCGCTGGTCGTCGTCAGGACGGTCGGCGGCGAGGTCGCGGTCAGCGTTGGCGGCGCGGGGGATGGTGTAGGCGTAGGTGTGGGTGGGGACGGGGACGGGGACGGGGACATTTTCGTAGGGAGTGCGGCGACCTTCGCTTGGAAGGCGATCTTGTGGGTGCCCCCGTCGTTGAGATAGGTGACAGAGCCGTTGTAGATCCCCGCTCGGGCGTACGTGTGGGTACCGCTGACGGTAGAGTTGACTTCGTCCACCTTCCCCACCGAAGCGGTGGTGCCGTCCCCCCATTCGATCGTGGCGGAGTAGATGGGTTCGTTAAGGCTTGCCGTGACCGGGCCGGAGTACTGTGATCCTTCCGTCGCTTCAATCATGAATGGGACCAGCTCGACCGCGCCGATGTCGCAGCCGGCGCCCTGTGGTCGGGCGATGTCGCGCTGGTCGGCGCCATCGCAAAACGAGAAGCTCGTGGGGATCGCATCGACCGCCGGGCTCGTGGGGCTCGGAGCGAGAGTGTTGGTGTTGCCACCGTTGTTCTGTGGTTCGGCACTGCTGAAGTCGGGGCCTGTGCTCTGCAAGTCGCCGGTGGATTTGAAACCACAGTCGGTTTCGTTCTCGAGGTTGTAGCCGAGGGAGACGATCTTCGCCCCACCCGAGGTCGAGCAGTTGGTCGGGGTGTACTCCCCTGAGACGGTCGAGCTGTTGTAGGCAACGATCGATCCCACCACGTCGATCGTCCCGTCGTCAGCGAGCAGCCCCGCGCCGGGTTCCCCGGTCGTGCTGTTGTCGGCGATCGTCGAGTCGATGATCGACACGCCGTTTTCGTCGGCGACGTCACCTTCGGTCACGCTGAAGATGCCGGCGCCCAGCGTCGCGTCGTTGCCGGCGACCGTCGAGTCCTCGACGGCCAACACCGCCTTCTTGCCGGGACCACAGGCGGTGAGGCATTCCTCGGAGCCGTAGTTCTCGATTCCGCCCCCGTTGGTGCCGGAGTGGTTGCCAGACACGAGCGAGCGTTCGAGCACCAGCGTGCCGGCGACATTGGCGATCCCGGCGCCCGCGGAGGCGGTGCCTTCTGTGACCCAATCTTCGTTGAGAAGCAGCGAGCCTTGGTTGCGGATGTCGCCGCCAAAGACGCCATAGCCTTCGTCGGCGTTGGCGGTCCCGCCCGCGATCTCGAGGCCGATGATGCCGATGGCGTTTCCCCCGGGGCTCTGGGCGCTGAACACCCGTTCCTGGTATCCGTTCGGCGCTATATCCACGGTCGTGGTGCGCGCCCCCGCACCTTTGATCAGGAGCGGCTTCGTGATCGTCAGCGTGCCGTAGAGCAGTTCGTACCTGCCGCTCGGAACGGCGATGACATCAGGGGGGTTTGGTGCTTCCGGAAGCGCGTCCTCGTATTCGATCAGCTGCCGCAACGAACAGTTGCCGGAGGTGGGTGCCGGGCACGTTTCCCCGTTCGGCGTGTCACTGGATTTCCCCACCGTGTAGGTAGCCGCCACGGCCGACGCAGCGAGCGCAACGGTCGCCGCCAGCGCGACCAGCGTCGCGGACCAGGCAACCGCCCAACGCTGGTACGAAAGTAGGCGTGGAGCGAGGCCGGACCGCATCGCAGCCGGCCTAGCGACGACGACGGGGTGCTTTGGCTAGGTAGGACTGGCCGGTGAACAGCGTGATCGTCTTGCGGCGGCTGAAGTCGCGGACCGACACCACCCCGCGCGTGACGTGCGTGAGCGTCCCTTCGCAGTGGTTGCCGACGTTCCAGACGGTCCCTCGCACGGTCGCCGCGCTGTACTGCCCCTTCACGGTGAAGTGCCCGTGCCCGCTGGCGTTGACCCGGCCGAGCGTTTTCGAGCTGAGCTTGGCCGCGTAGGCCTTGCCCTTGCCCTTGCCCTTCTTGCCGACCGTGGCGCACACCTTGCTGGCGCTGTAGTTGTTGATGATGTCCAGGTCGGTCAGGCCCTTCTGCTTGCGGTTCTGCAGCAGCTTGAAGATCCCGGCACCGAATTCGCCCGACTGCAGCTTGCCCTTCTTGGACGCGGTGGTGGCCGTGGTGATGCCCACGACGCCGCCCGTCGTTTCGAGGACCGACCCGACGGGAATCTGACGTGCCTCGGTCAACGGTATGAACGCCTGGCCCTTCGTCAGCGCCTCAACCGCCCGCACCCCCGGCCCGAAGGACGAGAACGGCGAGACCGACGCGGCGGATGCCAGCGTGGCGCCGGGCGGCAGCTCGACGTAGACGATCCCCGAAATCGGCGTCACGTTCACGGACTTCCCGAGCACCGGGCGCGGCGGCGGCGGATCGGCCGGCGTTTTGAACGTCTGATTGGTGCCCGTCGTGCTGCCCGCGCTGTTGGTGGCAACGGCCCGCCAGTTGTACGTGACGTTGGGCAGCAGGCCGGTGACCGTGGCGGTGACCGTCTGGTTGGCGTAGCCCGCGCCCGCCGACTGGTCGGGGGTCACCGAGCCGTAGGTGATCGTCGCCGTGCTGGCCGCTTTCGCGCCGCCGAGTTCCGGCCCGTATTCGAAATGCACCTCTGTTTCCAGGCCCCCCGGGTTCACCGTCGCCGTGAAGCTCGCGCTGGTCGTCGAGAGGATGGTCGGAGGCGAGGTCGTGGCGAGCGCCGGCGGGGCCGGCGGAGGAGCTTTGACGCACGCTTCTTCGCCCACGCGCGGCTCATCGCCCGTGGGGCACGGCGGCAGCGATTTGCCGGTGGTTTCTTTGATGATTTTGACGAGCGCTTTGGAGAATTCTTCTTTCACGCCTTCCTTGGCTTCGAGCGCTTCTCCGCCCGTCTGTTTCGCCCAGTATTCCCAATAGTGAATGTAGTTCGCACTTTCTGCCTCTTCCGTGTGGAAGTAGTCCACCATCGCCAGCGGCTTGCCGTCGACATCGAGCGTTTCCAGTATTTTGTGGAATTCGAGCGGAACGCCGGGTGCCCACTGTGTGCCGGGAACGCCGAACTTGCCGCCGGGTTCTTCGCCGGTGTTCGGCCATGCTTCAAAGCCGTCGTTCGGTGCCGGGAGCTGAAATGCGACCGGGATCCCTTCGTTGACGTTCGGCGTGTGCGGCACGTTGTCGGAGATCAGCACGATCTCGTGTCGCGCGCCGGGCCTCCAGCCGACCTGCGGGTTGGTGTCGGTCTCATAGAACGCGCGTCCATAGGCTTCGGGCCCGTCGCCGCCGCACCCGCCTCCGCTGCCGCCGTCTCCGGTGGAGCAGAGCGTCAGTGCTTCGATCGCCGCGCTCACCTTGGATTCTTCGGTCGTCACCGCCTGATCGAGCCGCCACGGTTTTTCGTCGTTCTTTTCGTATTCTTCTTCGGTGAGAGTGCCTTGGCCGTTGTCCGGGACGTCTTCGAGGTTCGCGAGGCCGTAGGCGGCGTTCGGGACGCTGGCACTTGTTTCTTCCATGACTTTCTTGATCCCTTCTTTCGCTTCTGCCAGCACGCCCCCCATCGAGCCGCTCGTGTCGAAGATGAACATGACGTCGGTTTTTTCCGGCGCTGCGCCGGCGGAGGCGACCGCCGGCCCGAAGCCAATCGTAAGCAGTGTCGGCACGACGACCAGCAGAGCACGCACGGACAGGCTCGCCGCACCGGCTCGAACGCCAATCTTTCCCCCCAGCTGAAAACCTCGCACAGCCCAATTGAATCAGACTGCGGGCATTCGTGGAGCAGTACCCCGCGGGGAGCCACCCGCACCCTCGCCGAATCCCCGCCCGAGAACCGCAGCAAGTAGAGTCCTCAGGCGATGCAGGACTCCAACCGGGTGCTCGTGATCGGCGGCGGAATCGGCGGCCTAACGGCCGCGGCCGCGCTGAAAGCCGGCGGCGTCCCGGTCGAGGTGTTCGAGCGCCAGCCGGAGCTCAGAGAGCTGGGGACGGGCGTGGGGATCCAGCGCGTGGCGGCGCAGGCGCTGTCGATGCTGGGGCTGCGCGAGGAGCTGCGGAAGATCTCGGGGCCCGGGTTCCAGGCGCTGCGGCTGCTCTCCTGGCGCGACGGGCACCAGATGGCCGCGATCCCGTGGCACGGCGAGGTCGTCGCCGTGCATCGCGGCGAGCTGCTGGAGATGCTCGCGCGGGCCGTCGGCGACCTCGGGATCGTCCACTGCGGCATGGAGTGCACCGGCTTCCGCCAGGATCCCGAGGGCGTCACCGCGCTGTTCGCGGACGGCCACGAGGAGCGCGGCGCGGCGCTGGTGGCGGCGGACGGGCTGGAATCCACGATCCGCGCGAGGCTGATCAACGACGGCCGCCCGCGCTACTCGGGCGCGACGGTGTGGCGAGCGCTGCCCGAGTACCAGCACAAATCCCTGGGGCGCAACTTCGCCCAGCAGGTGTACGGGCCGGCCTCGATCTTCGGGATGTTCCCGGTAGACGAGCGGCTGTTCTGGTGGGGCAGCCAGATCCGCCCCGAGGGGGCGATCGATCCGCCGATCGGCCGCAGGCAGGACCTGCTGAACACGTTCGCCGGCTGGCCCGCCGAGGTGGTGCAGGTGATCGAAGCGACCCCCGAGGAGGGGCTCTTCCGCCAGGACCTCTACGACCGCAAGCCCGTCAAGCGCTGGCGCGACGGGCGTGTGACGCTGCTCGGCGACGCCGCGCACCCGACGACCCCGACGCTCGGGCAGGGGGCGGGCATGGCGATCGAGGATGGGGTCGTGCTCGGGCGGGAGCTCGCCGCAGCCGGCAGCCTCTCCGCCCCCGGCGCGATCCAGGCAGCGCTCGACTCCTACGAGGCCAAGCGCATCCCGCGCACCAGCCAGATCGTCAACCGCTCGGCGATGCTGGCGAAGCTCTCGCACATCAAGAACCCCGTGGGGCTGTTCATGCGCGAGCGCGTCCTCTCAGCGATGCCGCAGAAGTTCTGGCAGCTGCTGTGGGAGCAGGAGCGCACCTACCAGATCCAGTGATCGCGGCTCGGCTGTCCGCGCGGAGCGAGCCCCGCCCCCCTCCTCCCAATCCTTTTTCGCCCTCGGCCCGCGTCCCGCCGGCCGCTCCTGGAAGGCCCGACCCTCAGCTGCTCTCCCCCGCCTGAATCGCCGTGATCGCCACCGTGTTGACGATGTCCGTCACCGAGCACCCGCGGCTGAGGTCGTTGACCGGCCGGCGCAGGCCCTGCAGCACCGGGCCGATCGCGAGCGCCCCGGAGGAGCGCTGGACGGCCTTGTAGGCGACGTTGCCGGTGTCGAGGTCGGGGAAGATGAAGACCGTTGCCGCCCCCGCGACCTCGCTGCCGGGCAGCTTCAGCTTGGCGACGCCCGCGTCCACGGCGGCGTCGTACTGGATCGGGCCGTCCACCTTGAGGTCGCCCCGCAGCCGCCGCACCGTCTCGGTCGCCTCGCGCACGATGTCCACCTGCGCGCCCTTGGCGGAGTCGCCGGTGGCGTAGGAGAGCATCGCCACCCGCGGGTCGATGCCGAACGCCGCCGCGGTGTCGGCGGAGGAGATCGCGATGTCTGCCAGCTGGGCGCTGTCGGGCGTCGGGTTGACGGCGCAGTCGCCGTACACCAGCACGCGGTCGGCGAGGCACATGAAGAAGACGCTTGAGACGACCGACACGCCCGGGCGGGACTTGATGAACTCAAACGCCGGGCGGATCGTGTCGCCGGTGGTGTGGGCCGCCCCCGACACCATCCCGTCGACATCCCCCAGATGCACCATCATCGTGCCGAAGTAGGTGGGATCGCCCAGCACGTCGAGGGCGATCTCCTCGGTGACGCCCTTGTGCCCGCGCAGCTCGTGGTAGACGGCGGCGTAGCGCTCGCGCTCGGGCGCCTTGAGCGGGTCGAGGATCCTCGCGGCTTCGAGATCGAGGCCGAGCGCGGCGGCGCTGCCGCGCACCGCGTCGGGGTCGCCGAGGACAGTAAGGGCGACCACGCCGCGGCGCAGCAGGATGTCGGCCGCCCGCAGCACGCGCTCGTCCTCGCCCTCGGGCAGCACGATCTGCCGCCGCGCGGCCTTCGCCCGCTCGATCAGCTCGTACTCGAACATGCTCGGGGTCATCCGCGCGGGGCGCTCGACGGTGAAGCGCATCTGCAGCTCCACCCTGTCGACGCTGCGCTCGAACAGGCCGAGCGCGGTGGCGATCCGGCGCTCGTTGCCGGCACGCAGCACCGGTCGCACGCC
>Ga0187855_10000071_pt1 | contig 83676 bp, 72 predicted proteins | sample June2016WEW_8_10_2_FD_132969 | JGI IMG/M metagenome (GOLD analysis project Ga0187855, IMG submission 132969) | Peatland microbial communities from SPRUCE experiment site at the Marcell Experimental Forest, Minnesota, USA - June2016WEW_8_10 | ecosystem: Environmental > Terrestrial > Soil >... | reverse complement strand
GGCCCGAAAATAAATCCGCGGGACACCAGCGGATGCAGCCAGAACCCTTCCCGAATCACAAAATCACTAAGACTGGAGAGAATCTAAGTCGCGGAGTCCATTTTTCCGCAGCCTGCTAGGGAGTCGCAGCGATTGGAGTGTGCCGTAGGCACTAGCTCCGGTCGGGTGACAGGCAATCCCCAATTGGTTCCGGGCCAGAAGTCCTCTTCTAGGAAGTTTCACCAGATCGGTGCTGGGAAACGCCCTTGGGTCTAAGAATTAGATTCGGATCGCCATCGCCTTTCATTAAGCCTGTCCGACCATCCTCTGTAGTGCGTCGTCGACATCCGGCAAGATGATCGGGACATCGTCATCCCACGATCGTTTCACTTCTTTCTCCAGCAAATCCTGCAGCTCCGGCACCCAGGGATAGTAGTGTTCCTTCACCGTGTCGGGATGGTCAGCCAGCAGCATGGCAACGTGATCCACGCTCACCCGCTTCTTCAGAAGTTCGACGGCAAAGGTATTTCTAAACATGTGCGACTTGGGTCGGATGCGTTTGCCGTCGCGGTCTCGCAGATCGAGCGCAGGTTCCACCAGCTTCCATAGACGGCGCAGCGTCTTCTGCCAGGTGCTGGCGGCTTTATTCCTTTTGCCCTTTCCTGACCAAAAGAAATATTCGGGGTGTGCGTCCGGTCCCGGCGGAACCCTGCGCAATTCGTCTGCGATCTGCGGCGGGAGCAGCACCGTGACCGGGTTTCCGGTCTTGGTACGGTAGAGCACCAGACGATCGTCTTTGCCCAAGCGCGAGCGTTGCAGCGTCACCGCATCGGTAATGGCGAGTCCGCTCCAATGCATCAAGTTGCACAGCGCATGCAGCCGCCTGCCTTTGCCGCGAACTTCCGCCTGGTTCACCGTTGCCAGCGAAAGATCGTAGGTGGTGCAGGCCCGCAGCACGGCCTTGAATTGCGCGGGGGTGAATGGCAGCGTTGGGATGCTCGAGTCCTTCTTGCCGACGATTTTCGCCATGCCTCGTGCCGGGTTGCCCCGATCCTTGTCCAAGGTTACCTTGATCCACTTCTGCGCGATGCAATGATCAAAGAAGGCGACGGTGTTGTCGCGCTTCTTCGACTTGGACCAGTAGGTTTTAGATTTCCAGGTGCCCATCCACTTGTTAAGCAACGGGGATGTGATCTGGTGAACATACAGCACGCGCTCTGCCTCCGGTTTACCCTGGTCGTGGACGTGGAGAAAATCCATGAGTTGCCTTTTCATCGTGCCGTATTTCGATTCTGTGGTTTTGTAACCGTCAGGGTTGGAGGAAGCGGCTTGCTTGCTGGCAATGAACTCGTCGAAGGCTTCTTCGATCAGCTTGGGTGTGATGGCATTGTCGGCTTCCCGGGCCCGCTCTCGTAGGATTACAGGGTCGTGGTCGTCCGCCCATTCTTTCGCCCGCTGGCGGGCTGTCTCCCAGGATTTGGTCTTGGCGCTGATGCGGGCACGGGTGAGCCGCACATAAATATGCTTCGGGCAGCGGCAGCGGCCATCTTTTTCCTTTTGGATAAACTTGCAATCGGCTCGGTGGCGATAGACGATGACATCAACTTCGGGGCGGGTCTCAAAGTGAAAGTTGCCGGACATGCGCGGCTCCTACGGTCCAGGTAGAGGGCCTAGTCAGTAAAAGAATAGCCGAAATGTGTGCGGTCTGTGTGAGGATAATTTGTGGTTGGAGCTAAACCACTGATTACAATAACAAAATAAATGGTGGCCAGGGACGGAGTTGAACCGCCGACGCCAGCCTTTTCAGGGCTGCGCTCTACCACCTGAGCTACCTGGCCACTTCCTGTCCGCACATCTACTCGCGGCTAACTTGGCCGTGCACTGGGCGCTCTTACTGGGCGGGATGCCGCGAAGCAAAACAGCCGATGCGCTGGGACCGTGCGGAACTCTCGCATTATAACAACCCCGTGCCGTTCGCTCAAAATCGTTGCCGACAATTTTGTAGCGCATTTTGTTGTTCACGCTCTCTTGCGTCAGGAGATATGGCCGCTCAGTATGCCACTCACAATTGTCAGCGCGCAGCGGTTTGCGCCAAACCAGTACGGGATCTCGCGATAGTCATTCACGTCAAACACGGCCAAATCGGCGTCTTTACCCGCTTCCACGCTGCCTTTGCGGCCGGCTAATCTCAGCGCCCAGGCGCCGTTGATGGTCGCCGCGGCGATCGCCTCCGCCGGCGACATCTTCATATGCGTGCAGGCCAGCGACATCGCCATCGGCATGCTGAGCGTTGGCGAAGAGCCGGGATTGTAGTCCGTAGCCAGCGCCACCGCCACTCCCGATTCAATCAACCGCCGCGCGTTCGGATATGTCGATAAGCCGAGAAAGTAATTAGCCCCCGGGACAAAAGTTGCGACCGTGTCACTTTCCGCGAGGACGGGCAGGTCGGCATCATTCACGTGGTCCATGTGATCGAGAGACGAGGGCCGATAGCGCAGCAGTGGCCCGAGCCGCGTTTCGCTGAGCTGCCCCACGTGTGCGCGGACGGCGAGACCGTGTTCTGCCGCAGCCGTGAAAATCTGCTCGGTTTCTTCGGCGCTGAAGGCACCGCGATCGCAAAAGACGTCCACGAACTGAGCCAGTTTGCGCTTCGCGACTGCCGGCATCATTTCGTTCGAGACCAGATCGACATATTCCTGCGAACGTCCGCAATATTCCGGCGGGACCGCGTGCGCTCCCAGAAAAGTGGGAACCACCGTCCCGGGCCATTTGCGCGCGGCCGCGCGGATGGCTTCGAGCGACTTCATTTCCGATTCGAGGTTGAGGCCGTAGCCGGACTTGGCCTCGACGGTCGTGGTTCCGTGACGCGCCAAATCTGCCAATACCGCGGAAACCTTCTCTGCCAGCGCGGTCTTGCTGGCTTTCCGCACGCCGTCGATGCTGGAGCGAATTCCTCCGCCCGCTTCGGCGATCTCTTCGTAGCTGGCGCCCGAACTCCGCTGCTCAAAATCCACCAGCCGCGGATGCGTGAATACCGGATGAGTATGGGAATCGACAAAGCCGGGCAGGACCACGCGTCCGCGACAGTCGATCTCGTTGACCTTCTTGCGATTCTTCTTCAGCCACGGATCGCGCAGAGCGTCTTTCGTGGTGCCGACCGAAACGATCTTGCCGCCGAGGCAGAGCACGGCAGCGTCTTGAGTAATTCCGAGTTCGGAAAGCGAAGCGCCGCGTCGCGGCCCGTCTGCCGCTGAGCGCAGGGTCAGAAGTTGGCGGATGTTGACCAGCAAGAGCGCTGCTGTCCTACGCATTTGCGCTCCGGACCAAAAACACCCACCACGGAGATAAGGAGACTCGGAGAAATGGGAATGTTATCTTCCGTGCCTCCGTCTCTCCGTGGTGGGTGTTCACGGTCGCACCATCGGAATCCGAACGCCCGTCTTCGCCGCAAACTCCTTAGCCGCGTCATACCCCGCGTCCACGTGCCGGATCACGCCCATGCCGGGATCGGTCGTCAGCACGCGCTCGATGCGTTTAGCCATCATGTCGGTGCCGTCGGCGACCGTGACCTGCCCGGCATGGAGCGAGTAGCCAATGCCCACGCCGCCGCCGTTGTGGATTGAAACCCACGACGCGCCCGCCGCCGTATTCACCAGCGCATTCAGCAGCGGCCAGTCGGCCACCGCGTCCGAGCCATCTTTCATGCTCTCGGTTTCGCGAAACGGAGAAGCCACGGACCCGCAATCCAGGTGATCGCGTCCAATCACGACGGGAGCTTTGATAGTACCTTTTTTTACAAGATCGTTAACCGCCAGCCCGAACTGCGCGCGCTCGCCGTACCCGAGCCAGCAGATTCGAGCCGGCAGCCCTTGAAACTTGATGCGCTTGCGGGCCAGTTCAATCCAGCGGCGCAGGCTGCGATTTTCAGGAAAAAGTTTGAGCACAAGATCGTCGGTGACAGCTATGTCCGAAGCTTCGCCCGAAAGCGCTGCCCACCGGAACGGCCCGCGACCTTCGCAAAACAGCGGGCGGATATAGGCTGGAACGAATCCCGGAAAGTCGTAAGCATTCTTCACGCCGCGCTGGAATGCGAACGTACGAATGTTGTTGCCGTAGTCGAAAGTGACCGCGCCCATTTTCTGCAGACGCAACATTCCCTCAACGTGCTTCGCCATGGCGTCGAGCGAGCGCTCCTGATAAGTTTGCGGGTCGCGCTTGCGCAATTCCAGCGCCGCTTCGAACGTCATGCCGTTCGGCACATATCCGTTCAGCGGATCGTGCGCCGAAGTCTGATCGGTGAGAATGTCCGGCACCACGCCGCGTTCGGCAAGCTCCGGAATAATGTCCGCGCAATTGCCCACGAGGCCAACCGAAACGTTTTCTTTCTTGCGGATGGCATTCTTAAGAATGCGCAGCGCCTCGTCCAGCGTAGTAACAAGAAAATCGCAGTAGCCGGTCTTGAGCCGCTTCTTGATGCGCTCGGGATCGACCTCAATCCCAAGAAACGCCGCGCCCGTCATGGTAGCCGCCAGCGGCTGCGCCCCTCCCATGCCGCCCATGCCGCCGGAGACGATCAGCTTCCCGTGCAGATCGTTTCCGCTCAGAGCAGTGCCGAAATGTTTTTCGCCCGCCGCATTGAACGTTTCGTAAGTTCCCTGCACAATCCCCTGCGAGCCGATGTAGATCCACGACCCGGCCGTCATCTGCCCATACATCATCAGGCCGGCCCGCTCGAGTTCGTTGAACTTTTCCCAGTTGGAAAAATGCCCGACCAGATTCGAGTTCGCAATCAGCACGCGCGGCGCGTACTCGTGAGTCTTGAACACGCCCACTGGCTTGCCCGACTGCACCAGCAAAGTCTCGTCGTTTTCCAAGGCTTTTAACGCCCGGACGATCGCGTGATAGCAATCCCAATTGCGAGCCGCCTTGCCCGTGCCGCCATAAACAACCAGATCCTGAGGCCGCTCGGCAACTTCCTCGTCCAGATTGTTCATCAACATGCGCATCGCAGCTTCCTGCTGCCAACCCTTGCAGGAGATCGTGTTGCCGCGCGGGGCGCGAATGCGAGTGTATGCGGACGTTGGAGCTTCGGTGTCAACGGGCATAAGAATATGGTAGTTCTTCGCGTGCGGAATCATCAATCACCCTCCCATCTTGTCATCCCGAACGAAGTGAGGGATCCAAAACACGACCTGAATGCTTGAATGAGCCACCCGCCGAATTAGATTTTTTCGGCATCAGCAAGCCAAGGGGCAGGTTGTATATCTTCGATAGACTCATCGGCGTAGCTAGGTTTGCGGCGTTCTTCTTCAAACCGAACGCCGATCACCAAGTAGATGAGTGCTGATCGGGCGAGTCTCAAGAGGTGGACGGTCTTCTTCTCGAATTCCTTGCGCGAGACCATGAATGCTAAGTCCTCGGGTGGCGCAAGTGGCCCCTCCGCTTCCGTAACCCGCAGATATTTGTGCTCAAGATGGTTCCTTATTGTGCACAGACCACGGGCCTGCGGTTCGGCCACCTCGTCATTCTCCTGCTCGAAGAGGTCCTTTGCTAGCCAGTACAGAGCACAAGACCCCCAGTTTTCCGTTGAGTCGAATTCCCTTCGTATTGGCTTATTCTCACTTTCGCGCCAGAGTCTTCGGAATGAGACATCTTTTTCTTTAATGCCCAACGTCATGTATTCGTTTATAAAGAACGCAACCTTGTCGAAGATGGAATAGGAAACTCTGTACGCGCTTTTGACTTTCTCGATTGCCAAGCAGAGTGACGGACGCGGATCAGTGGCCAGCAGAAATACCTCTCTGTCCGAAAAGTGGGGTGTCCTTGCGCTCAAGCCCTCGTACAGCAACCAGCGTGCTGACACGTATTCCTGCTTCATCTCGTCAAAGAAACTCTCAAAAACATGGGGCGCTCCGACAGGCACAATGTGAGTCGCCAGTACTAACGCATCATTGTCGGCCACACTGTATCGTCCTAGGTCGTTTAGAGGGTTTAGATAGAGGCAGTTGTGCAAACACCAGCGACGGTACTCGCGCTCTTCCTCCGAAGCTGCAACATCCTCTGACACGAGGGGATTAGCTTTGCTCATCCCTTCTACGTCCAGCACGGATTCGATCCACTCTTTGGTCTCTCTTACCTTTAGCTTCGTGAGTTCATCATGAGCATTTGTGTAGATGGCCGTGGGCGCAAGGGCAGCCGACGCTTCCTTGTGTGCCATCCACAAGAAAAGAGTCCTATGGCCGTCGTCTTCAAGAGCACCCGCGTAGGAATACAACATCCTCGCTCTGTTGCACATTGACATCCCAAACCTAGGTTCCACTTCGAGCGTGCGACGAAAATAGTCGAGAGCTTCTATGATTCGCCCCGCAGTACGGAGCCGGCTACCTAGGTTATTGAGACACATGCATCTAAATGTCTCTGAAACCTGCCCGAACTTCTCGTGGCCTACGGCACGACGGAGGTAAAAAATCTCGCGCGCTAGCGTTCGCTGTTCCCACTGCCACTGCGTTCCGCGTCGCTCGCCCGAGATAGCGTTCGCCCTGTTGTAATCAATCAAAATCGCTAGTTTACCGGAACCTACCTTTTTCTCAAGAGTCTCGTACCAAGCACACGCGCACGCAAGGGCATCTTTGCGTTCCAATGTCATTGCAGTGCTAGTCAGCGTGCCAGCGATTCTAACTGCGTCCGCATCTGATCGACCAGCGATACCCTCTTTCATCAACTGGTCGCACAGTGCATCCCTATCGAGTTTTTCTTGATCGGTCATATTCGACGATTAAAAGTAGATTCTACCAACGAAGGCGAGTGGGGAATTTCGCCACCCCCGCCCGACCGTCCATTTCATTCATCACATCCGCGCTGTGTCCACCATCACAGACTCCATCGCTACGCCATGTAAGAATCATTCCCAGATCGTGGCAGCGAAGCGTGTGCCCGCCTCCAGAGGCGGCCAGATCTGTGCCGGAAGCAAACGCTCTTTGACATTTTCGATTCCCCGAGCAGGGCTTGACAAACTGATCGGGACGAAACGGGGTCAAAACAACAGGAAACAGATCGAAAACCAGTAAGTCCTTATTCCGGAATACTTTCCATGTAAGTCGTTATTCTTGAATACTTTGCAAAGCTACCCCGCCAACACGCTGATTCTAATAATGTTAACAGGGGGTGGGGGAGGGTAGGGGGGTGGGGTACCAGGCACTGACCATGGAATATCTAGGCATTTCCGGAGCGCACCGCGCCAGGGAAAATTTATTTTCGAGTGAACTTTACTCCCACTCAATCGTCCCCGGCGGCTTCGAAGTAATGTCGTAAACCACCCGGTTCACCCCGCGCACTTCATTCACAATGCGATTCGAAATCGTCTTGAGCACTTCATAAGGCAGCGGAACCCAATCTGCCGTCATGCCATCTTCGGAATGCACGGCGCGGACGGCGCAGGTGTAAGCGTAAGTCCGCTGATCGCCCATCACGCCGACCGACATCACCGGCAAGAGCACCGCAAACGACTGCCAGATTTTCTGGTACAGCCCGGCCTTCTTAATCTCGCCCACCACAATCTCGTCGCACTCGCGCAGCAGGTCGACGCGTTCTTTTGTTACTTCACCCAAAATGCGTACTGCCAGGCCGGGGCCGGGGAACGGCTGGCGCTGCAGAATGTCCTCCGGCATGCCCAGATCGCGCCCAATCCGCCGCACCTCATCTTTAAACAAATCTTTCAGCGGCTCGATCAACTTGAGCTTCATCGTCTCGGGCAGTCCGCCCACATTGTGATGCGACTTGATGACCTGCGACGGCCCGCGCACCGAGCGCGATTCGATGACGTCGGGATAGAGCGTCCCCTGCACCAGCCACTCGACTTCGCCTTCTTCTTTTTCAATGCGATGCGCTTCGCTGTCGAAGACCTCGATGAACTCGTTGCCGATGATCTTTCTTTTAGTCTCCGGATCGCTCACTCCGGCCAGCTTCCGCATGAAACGCTCCGTGGCATCGACTGCAACCAGGTGCAATCCAAGATTGTCGCGCAGATTCTGCTGAACTTTCTCGAACTCGTTTTTGCGCAGCACCCCGTTGTTCACGAAAACGCAAGTCAGGCGCGAATGCCCGGAGGCATCGCGCATAGCACGATCCACCAGCACCGCCGCGACGGAAGAATCCACGCCGCCTGAAAGCCCGCAGATCGCGCGCCCGTTGCCGACCTGCTGTTTCACCTGCGCTACCGTCGCGTCAATAAAATGCTGTGGCGTCCACGAAGGCGTCGCACCACAGATGCCGAGCGCGAAGTTGCGCAGGATGTCAGTGCCGAGCGGTGTGTGGTGCACTTCGGGATGAAATTGCACCGCCCACATCTTGCGCTCGGGGTTTTCGATGGCGGCAACCGCATTGGGAGTTTTCGCCGTCAGCCGGAACCCTGGAGGCAACTCCTCGGCCGAGTCGCCATGCGACATCCAGACCGCGAGCAGCTTGGGCAATCCTTGAAAAAGTTGCGAGTCAGATTCCTGGATCTCAACCTTGGCGTGGCCGTACTCGCGCTTAGCGGCTGGGCGTACCTTCCCGCCGAGAGCGTACACCATGAACTGCAATCCGTAGCAGATGCCGAGCACGGGGACGCCGAGATCGAAGACGCTCTTGTCGGCCAGCGGCGCATCTTTGTCGTACACCGACGACGGACCGCCCGAAAGAATGATTCCCACCGGAGAATAGCTGCGAATTTCTTCCAGGCTGGCGTTGAACGGCAGGACGACCGAGAAAATTTTCTGTTCGCGGATGCGGCGCGCAATCAACTGCGAATACTGCGCTCCAAAGTCGAGGACAACGATGGATTGGGTTTCCACGGATGAGTTTCTCAGATTGACAGCCCGGTTGCAACCAGGCGAAAAGCGCAACCACAGGGGACACAGAGGAAGGCGAAGTCCTCTGTGTTTCCCTGTGTCCCCTGTGGTTATCGCACTTTATCGCACCACGATGTTTACGAGCTTCTTTGGCACGACGATCACCTTCACCATCTGCTTGCCCGCAATCGCCGCGCGCACCTTTTCATCAGCGAGCGCTGCTTGCTTGGTTTGATCGTCGGTCGCGCCCGCCGGCACCACCACCACATTGCGCAGCTTCCCATTAACCTGCACGGGAATCTCGATTTCGTCTTCCGCCGCCAGCGCCGGATCATACTGCGGCCACGGAGCTTTCAGCAGGTTGCTCGTCTCGCCGGCCATCTCCCACAATTCGTGCGCCAGATAAGGAGCCATCGGCGCCAGCAGCAAAGCAATGTTGCGCTGCACGCTTAAGATCAGAGAAGAGGGAATTCGCCCGCCAGCAATCGCCTCCTCCGCTCCATAAACCTCGTTTACCAGTTCCATGATGGCCGAGATGCAGGTGTTAAAGTGCCAGCGCCCCTGGAAGTCATCGCTGACGCGCTTAATGGTCTGATGCAGCTTGCGCTGGATGGCCCGTGCTTCGGGTGATAACGACTCGCCCCTCAGCGACGGAGCTTGCCCCGTCTCCGCCGCGGGAGAATTGCGCGTGAAGAACCGATACACGCGCCCCAGGAAACGCTGAATGCCTTCGATCCCCGTTTCCTGCCAGTCCAGATCGCGATCCGGAGGCGCGGCGAACAAGCTATACAGCCGCGTCGCATCCGCCCCGTAACGCGCCACCATCTCATCCGGCGACACCACGTTCCCCAGGTTCTTCGACATCTTCGCGCCGTCTTTGATCACCATTCCCTGCGTGAACAAGCGCGCGATAGGTTCGTCGTTTGTCACCAGCCCCATGTCGCGCATGAACTTCGTCCAGAAACGCGAATAAATAAGGTGGAGAATGGCGTGCTCCACGCCGCCAATGTATTGATCGATCGGAAACCAGTAGGCAATGGTTGCGCTGTCAAACGGAGCCTTGTCATTCCGTGCGTCGGCGTAGCGGTAGAAGTACCACGACGAATCGACGAACGTATCCATGGTGTCGGTCTCGCGCCGCGCCGGACCGCCACATTTCGGACAGGTCGTGTTCAGGAACTCCGGCACATTCATTAATGGCGATCCGCCCGAAAGCGTGACCTGCACTCTGTCCGGAAGAATCACCGGCAAGTCTTTCTCCGCGACCGGCACCACGCCGTCTTTGTCGCAATACACCATGGGAATTGGCGTTCCCCAATAGCGCTGCCGCGAAATGCCCCAATCCTTTATACGGAATGTAACCGTCGCCTTGCCGAATTTCTTTTCCTCGGCGCGCGCCGACATCTCACTAATCGCTTCCTCGCAACTCAGCCCGGTGAACTCGCCCGAGTTCACCAGGATCCCGTTCATCGTGGTAAACGGAAGCGGCGGCTCGGTCATCGTTTCTTCCGGGTCCGTGCTCGCCGGCAGAATCACCACCCGGATTGGCAACTGGTACTTCCTGGCGAATTCGTAGTCGCGCTCATCGTGCGCCGGCACACTCATGATCGCGCCGGTACCGTAGTCCATCAGGATGTAGTTCGCCACCCACACCGGCAACGTTTCGCCGTTATAAGGATTCTTGGCGTAGCGTCCGGTGAACACGCCATGCTTCTCGATGTTGCCAATGTCGCCCGCTTCTTTCGCGCGGCGCTGCTCGGCAATCAACTCTTCCACCTTGGCGTGCAGCGCCTTATCGCGGGCAATCATGTCCGCGATGATCGGATGCTCGGGCGCCAACTGCAGCGAGGTCGCGCCATAGATCGTATCCACGCGCGTGGTGAACACCGTGATCGTCGACCCCGCCGGCCCCACCGTTCCGCCCAGATCGAAGTCCACCAGCGTGCCTTCGCTGCGCCCGATCCAGTTCTGCTGCATGATGCGGACTTTTTCCGGCCAGCCCTGCAACTTGTCGAGATCGCGCAGCAACTCGTCCGCGTACTTCGTGATCCGCAAAAACCACTGTTCCAGTTCGCGCTGCTCAACCGGAGTGTCTTCATGCCGCCAGCACATTCCGCCCACCACCTGCTCGTTCGCGAGCACGGTGGCGCACTCCGGACACCAGTTCACCTTGCTCTTTTTACGATAGGCCAATCCCGCCTCGTAGAGCTTAAGAAAAAACCACTGGTTCCAGCGGTAGTATTCCGGCAGGCACGTCGTGACTTCGCGCGACCAGTCGTAGGTGAACCCCAGGCGCTTCATCTGCACCTTCATGGCCGCGATATTGCCCAGTGTCCACTCCTTCGGGGGAGTGTCGTTCTTGATGGCAGCATTCTCCGCCGGCAGCCCAAACGAATCCCAGCCCATGGGATGCAGCACGTTGTAGCCGTTCATCCACATGTAGCGAGCCAGCGCGTCGCCGATCGAATAATTGCGCACGTGCCCCATATGGAGCGCGCCCGAAGGGTAGGGAAGCATCTCCAGAACGTAATACTTAGGTTTCGTTGGATGGGCCTCGGCGGCATACAGCGAGGGATCGCTCTGCCAGCGCTCAGTCCATTTTTGCTCAATGCGCTGCGCGTCATAACGCTCGTCGCGGGCGGTGGTGACAGGTTTTTCTTGTTGTGGCATAGATAAGGATAGTGCGGTAATGAATAATCCTTGATTTTACAACGGGCAGACTGCCGACACGCTCAGCGATACACATCCTTGCGATGCCCGACCCTGATCACTAACACCGTGATTCGTTCGTCCTGAATGTCACAAATCAGACGATAATCCCCCACTCGGTACCGCCACAATCCGCCTTTGTCGCCGTGCAGCGGCTTGCCAAATTGGCGAGGGTCACCGGCGGGCTGTACCCGCTCCCGCAGAAACCGGACTATCGACTCCTGGGCGGTGCGGCTGAGTTTCTGGATTTGTTTCTCCGCGGTGCGAGTGATTTCAATCCGCCATGTTCTACTTGGAGAAGCCAAGCCGCCGCTCCAGTTCCTCGAGCGTGATGGTGGGTTCGAGCCGCTCCAGCGCCGCAATGCCCTTCAGGTAGTCTTCGCGGTCTTCCAGGTATTGCCGAATGGCCTCGCGCGCATAATAGCTCTTGCTGCGGCCTGTTTCTCTCGCGAGCGACTCCAGCTTTTCTTCGAGTTCGGGTTCAAGCCTGATCCCAAGCATGGTTGTTTAGAATGTTGTTTAACATGTTTAACATAGCATGTCCACCCGCTCCTGGCAAGAGGTCAGTCCGATTGCTCAGGATCCAAGCGGTTTGCTCCCCACCCCCGTCGAGCGATATAGTTACCAGCGAGTCCTCTTTTGAGTTTCCTATGTTCACTGACTTCACTGCCACCGACCGCTGGACAAAAAAAGAAGTGCACTGCCTCTACCAGGCCCTGATCGTGGCCATCGCCACTCGCCATGCTGATGCGGTTGACATCAAGTTCCTGGTCGACGGGCGCCCGGTCTGGGTCGCGCTGCCGCACCCGGCCTGGGTCGAGTACAAGAACCGCACCGGGAAGCTGATCACAGACTCCCTGGCGAAGGAAATCGCTGGCCACTTTCTGAAAACGGCGCTGGAGTCGGGCGAAGGTTTGGGCCGCGAAATGTATTCTCTTACCATCGATGAGACTCTCAAGCACTTGGAAGCTGTGGTGGCACAGGCCGAGCCCCAGGTCGCTGCCACCCCCTAGCTAGGTCATTCTCCGGGTTAGTTCATTCTCTGATTAAGTCGAACTCTGTGCTTAAATCAAGGCATGTTCGCCCGGAAACTCCGCGTGGAATACCGACAGGAAGGGCAGCTTCAACCATGCCCGCTGAAATGGCTCGACAATTTCAGTATGCGCAACTTCACCAACGCGTCCGTCTTTGACGACACGCTGCCGGTGGCTGATGGGTGCCTCGAAATTGGAACGAATGTCCCGCTCGATCAACTGCGGGATGCGATGGAGGACTGGTTTCGCCGCAAGAGCTTTCTGCCCAAAGACGCGACGCTGGTGCTGACCCTGACCTAGGTTGAGGCTTTCTCCATCTTGAGCAGGCGGGCAAATAAGCGGACGATCATGCCATCGAAGCGGGTGCCGCTCAGCATTTCCAGCTCCGCCAATGCTTGCTCGTCGGTTTTGGGAAGAGTGAACGAGCGACCACTTGTCATGTTCGCATAGGCGTCCACGACGGCGAGGATGCGGCCATACAGCGGTATGTCCTCGCCCTTCAGTCCCAAAGGATAGCCACTGCCGTCGAAGGCTTCGTGATGGGATTCGATGGCCTGCGCCACATGCTCGATATCAGGAATCGACCGTAACACTTCCGCCCCCACTTGCGAGTGGGTCTTCATCTGCGCGAATTCATCTTCCGTGAGTGCGCCCGGCTTGTTCAGGATTCGATCGTGGATGAACAGCTTGCCCACGTCGTGCACCCGCCCCGCGAAGACGACGTCTTCCACTTGCTGCGCAGAGAGGTTGAGTCCGCGCGCGATAATCCCGGCATAGTGGCCGCATTGTTCGCCATGTCCCGTAGCGTCGGGCGCCCGGAGTTCGGCGGCGTGGGACAAGGCTTCGACGGCTTCCTTCATGGCCTTATGGCCCGCATCATCGTCGCGTCCGCACAGCTTGCGCAACGTGGTGGCCAGTTCTTCGAGCTGCTCCGGCCCGTTATGCTCGCGCTGCAGAAATCCTTCGATATAACCGGAGACAAGCTGGCGCTGCACTGCCGAACCTTCGCCGAGCGCATTGGAGGTGGATACCTGGTTGCCGCCCGCATGTTTGGCCACGTACATGCCCGCATCGGCCACGCGAATCAGTTCCTCCATGGAAAAACCATGTACGGGGAAACTGGCGACGCCGAAGCTGCCGGTGATATGGTGCTCTTCAAGCATGGGATCGGTGGCCAGCCACAGCCGCAATCTCTCCGCCAGCACCTGCGCCTGCTCGATCCCGGTCTCGGGCATGAGGATGACGAATTCGTCTCCGCCGTAGCGGGCAACCACATTGGACTGACGGCACTTCTGTTCGAGCAACCGGCCAACGCGTGTCAGCACCAGATCCCCTACCATATGGCCGAGGGAATCGTTGACCTCTTTGAATTTATCCAAATCGATCATTACCACCGAGAAGGGCCGGCCCGAACGGGATGCGCGCTTCCACTCCGAACTGAGCGCCTCCCAGAAAAAGCGTCTCGTCTTGATGCCGGTCAAGCCATCGGTGATCGATTGCTGTTGCAGCTTCTGGAAGACGAAGGAGTTGTGCAACGCCGTCGCCACCAGATCGGCCAGCGTGTTCAGGATCAAAACATCCTGGGGCGCGAACGCATTTTCATTCCGGCTTTCCACATTGAGCACGCCCAGCAGCTTTTCGCCGTAACTGATTGGCAGGCAGAGCACCGCGCGCGATTCCGGCAGCACACCGGCGAGCTGTCCCGGGCCGGCGTTTTGCACCAGTGCGCTCACCCCGGTGCGCGCGACCTTTCCCAGAACTCCACTGCCCAGCTCGATCCGGCGGCCCAGCGTTTGCGATGTCGTTCCCGCCTCGGCTTTGATCTCGATTGCCTTGGTGGCGTAGTCCATGATGCCGATGCCGATGTGATCGTAGCGGAAGTTCTTCTGGATTTCGTGCACGATGCCGGCCATCATCTGCTCGGCGTCTTCGCTCGAGATCGCCATTTTCGAAATGGTGTTGAGAAACGCGAGATGCCGGGCGCGCCGCTGTTCCTGGGTAAACAGGCGCGCATTTTCGATCGCTACCCCCAGTTGACCGGCCGCGGTCTGCATGACCTGGAGATCCCTCGCCTGGAATTGCGATTCCCGCACCGTGCTCAGAGCCGCCATCACTCCCGCGGGTTTGCCGCCAAGGAAAATAGGCACGGCACAGAACGACCGGGCTGAACCCGGAGGCACGAGATCGACGCCCAGTTTTGTCAGCGCCTGTTCAAGATCGGACTCGATCAGCAGCGGTTCCCCCGTCCTGATGATGTACTCGGTCAATCCGTTGCCGGCCGGGCGCGAGCGCTTGGCAAGAACGACGCCGCCTTCGATCTCCAACTCGAAGTGGATCTCATCTTCTTCCTGAAACGCGATGTAGAAAGTGCTGGTATCGAAAATCTGTCCCAACTCCACATGCACCGTGCGCAACACCTCGTCCTGGTCGAGATGAGAACTGATGGCCTGCCCGATCTCGGTGAGCAGTTCGTATTCCTTGGTGCGGCGCTGCGCTTCGTGCATTACGACATAGTTTTCGAGCGTCAGCCCGATCTGCAGCGCCAGCCCGATCAGCAGGCGCAGATTCGAGGAACCGAACATCCGCTTTTCCGCGTGCGGAAACAGAAGGACTCCGAAGTTGTGCTCGCGCGTCTGCAGGCTCACCGCCATCAGGTCAGTGATTCCCTCGGCCAGCAGCGTTTGCTTACAGGCCTCGAACCTTCCTCCCGAAAGCGCCGGCAAAGGCTCATCCAGTTCGGCGAGACCCCTGAAGGTGGCTACCCCGCCGCGGCGGTAGGCAAGCTCGGCAATGTAATCCCCGGCCTGCGTCTTTTGCAGCTTTTCCAGGAACTCTGCCGAAAAGCCCATCTGTACCGAGGGCAAGGTGCCGCGCCACTGCTGGGAAACAAAAAAGACCGCCCGGCGCGAAGGCAGGGGCGCCACTAATCTCTCCACAAAAGTCTGCAAGCTGGGTTCCAGGTCCGATGCCGAGAACCACCCGCGCGGATCGACGCCCAGGGTGGAGAACGCCAATGCGTTTTCCTGCACGGCATTGCGCTCGTTTTCAAACAGCACCATCACCATCGCGATGGCCAGCAGCATCTGCGGAATCGGCCCCAGGAAGCCTCCCAGTTGGCCAACAACCTCGAGGAAAGGTTGCCGCATCTGCCCCGCATACATCAGCGCGGCCCACAGCGCCAGCGAGAACGCGAGCGTTCGGAACGCCACGGAATCTCTGCGAAAAGCGTAACGGTAAAAATGGAACGAACAATAGAGCAGCGTCACCGCCAGGCCCACTTCCAGCCGCAAGTAGATCGGCACCGGAGTCGCTTTCTCGCTGAATATCCCGCTCGCCATTTGCGCCCGCAAGCCCACATACGCCAGCAGAACCCCGGCGACCGTCAAGGCAACGTCATACCACTTCAGCTGGAACGGCTCCTTCATCAGCCGGGTCGAGACGAAAATGCAAATCGCCATGGCCACCAGCATCAGCGAGCTCAGAAAAAACAATAGCGCGGATGGGCCCTGAAAATATTCCAAGGCCTTCAGGGCATAGTGCAGCGTATATGCGGCCCAGGCCAGTTGCCACGCGCGAAAATAGTTGTGACGGTTCTGTTCGTACAGGTAGGTGAAGACGAGAAACACCAGCAGGGCCACCGCCCCAGGAATCAGCACCAGACCTGTGGCAACGCTATGCATTGGTTAGCGAACCCTCGACTAATGGTTCCTCATCATTCGTAATTGTGGCCCGGATGGAACTCTGGTTGGCCTAATCCTAGTTTGGCCTAATCCTGCCACACTAGACAAACCGAAACAACCAGTGTCTTCCGGCAGGTTTCGCCCTGGGCACAACGTACCCAAAAGTATCTTCTTATGGGATGCGGTGCCGCCACTACGATCTTCTACCGAAGAGTTACCTTCGTAACCTGCCGGTAACCGGTCCGATTTCCTGTAGAGACGCGGCAAGCCCCGTCTCTACAGGCGGAAGAATTTCGGCAGCGCTTGCGCCTAGAGCCAAAACTCCGATCCCGCTATACTCAAAAGTTATGCTTCGCGTTCGATTCGCGCCATCTCCCACCGGTTTTCTGCACGTCGGCAGTGCCCGAACCTTTATTTTCAACTGGCTCTATGCCCGGCACAACAGAGGAACCGTGGTCCTGCGGCTCGATGATACCGATGTCGAGCGCAACACCGATGCCTCCGTCAACTCCATCTTCGACGGTCTGCGCTGGCTCGATCTCGGTTGGGACGAGGAATACAAGCAATCGGAACGCCTCGCTCTGCATCGCCAGATCGCCGATGCCATCTTCCAGAAAGGCCTGGCTTACCGCGACTTCACCCCCGCCCACACGGGCGACAGTGAAAAATCCGGAGCCAATCAAACCTGGCTTTTCAACCCGGGCATGCGCGAACTTTCCCGCGCCGAGAGCGACCGCCGAGCCGCCGCCGGAGAGTCCTTCGCCCTCCGCTTCCGCGTTCCCCGCGGCACCGGCGAGCAAGTCCGCTTCACGGACGCGGTCTACGGCGAGCACATCAAAGCCGCCGACGACATCGAAGACTTCGCGCTCCTCCGTTCCGACGGCATGCCCACCTACCACCTCGCCTCGTGTGCCGACGACATCGACCTCCGCATCAGCCATATCATTCGCGGCCAGGATCATCTCTCGAACACCTACAAGCACGTGCTTATTTTCGAAGGCGCGGGCGCCGAGTTGCCGCGGTTTGCGCATCTTCCGCTGCTCGTCGCCCCCGACGGATCGAAGCTCTCCAAGCGCCGCCACGGCCCGGTGGTCAGCGTCACCACCTACCGCGACGCCGGATTCCTCCCCGAAGCCTTCATCAACTTTCTATGTCTGCTGGGCTGGTCGCCAAAAGACGATCGTACACAGATGTCCCGCCAGGAATTAGTCGATGCTTTTTCGCTCGAAGGCATCAACCGCGCCAACGCGGTCATTAATTTCAAGGAGCCAGCCGCAACGCCAGAAGAAACCTTCGATCCAAAAGCCGTCTGGCTGAACGCCGAGTACATCCGCGGGCTTTCGATCGACGATCTCAGCGCGCGCCTGCTCCCGATTGTTCACGGCGCCGGATTCTCCGTCACGCCGGAGAAAATGCACGCTATCACCCCGCTCATCCGCGAACGCATCAAACTCCTACGCGATGTCCTTATCGCCGCCGACTTTTTTTTCGTCGATGATGACCAGCTCCCGCCCTACGACCCAGCCGAACTCATCCCGCAGAAGGGCGACGCTGCCATGGCGCTCAAAGTCTTGACCCACGCTCAAGAGGTCCTGGCGAAAACGGAATTCAAACACGATCCCTTGGACCAGGCTCTCCGCGCCGCCGCCCAGGCGATGGGCGTAAAAGCTGGGCAAATGTTCCAACCGATTCGAGTAGCCGTTTGCGGGCGAAAGAATGCGCCGCCGCTATTCGAGACGCTCCAGGTTCTTGGACGGGAAGCTACATTGGCGCGAATCGATCAGGCGATCGAGAAGCTGGAGGGTTGCGCGTCTGCGTCTTCCCATTCTCCGCTGTCATCCTGAGCGCAGCGAAGGACCTCGGCATTCTGTTGGCGCGGACGAAATGCATGGGTCCTTCGCTGCGCTCAGGATGACAACCCAAAGTTATGTCGCGAATTTAGCGGGGTATCATCCTAGTGAGCAGCCTTAAACTGCGCCGCTTTCCCCCGGGCGTCCAAGGCTTCACTCTTCAACCCTTTAGCTTCGTAGACTTTGGCCAGCAGCTCTTCGTTGTCAGCATCGTCCGCGGTTTGCCGCTGCTTCAACAACGATGCGATGGCATCGTCGTAGTGCGCGAGCCGGGCCTGCATGACGCCTATGTTGTAATACACGCCCTGATAGTTGGGGTCGAGCATCACCACGCGTTTGTATTCTTCGAGCGCTTCGAGATTGCGATGCTGATCCGACAAAGCGTCTGCCAGTCCGGCGTGTCCATCGTAGCTGCTGGGGTCGATCTTGAGCAATTGAGCAAAGGTGTCCTGGGCTTTTGCGGGCTGCTTCTGCTCCAGATAAATCAGCCCCAGCCGGTAATACGCGTCTTCGTTGCGCGGATTCAGCGCAATTACTCGCTTCAATTCCGACGCCGCATTCTCGAAGTCATGCTTCGTAAGGTAGGCATGCGCCAAAGCCGCGTGGGCGGGGGCGAAGTCGGGCCGCAGGCGTACGGATTTCTGCAGCTCCGCAATCCCTTCGTCCGTCTTCCCTTGGCCGAGAAGTCCGACCCCGTTTTGCCCGTGAAGCATGTAGGCATGGGACCGCTGCAGCCACATCACGCCACCTGCCACGAGCAGAGCTCCAACCAGCAGCACCGCGATCCGGCGCAAGAAGTCGTCATGTCCCGGAGCGACCTTTGCGATGAGCGCGCCGAGCAGCAGCCCCATGAGCAGCCCGCCGATGTGCGCCGCGTTGTCGATGTGCGAGATCACCGCACCAAAGAAGAGATTGTATCCGACAAATACCACTACGCTTCGAAGCGTTCCGCTGAGCGCGGCGCGTGGCAGAGAAAACTCACCCAGATAAAACGATGCGATCAGAGCCCCTGCAATCCCGAAGATCGCTCCGGAAGCGCCTACGCTCAAGATGACGGGATTCCAGATCAGGCTCGCGAGGCTCGCCGCCAGCCCACAAATCAGGTAAACCGTGGCAAATGTCCAATGACCATAGACCGATTCCGCGATTCTGCCCAGGCTCCACAGACACCACATGTTGAACCCGATGTGCAGCAGACCGCCGTGAACAAAAACGCAAGTCAACAGCCGCCACCACTGGCCACCGACGGTAAGGGGCCCAAAATTGGCTCCCCAATGTACCAGGTCCTGACCCGAAGGATTGTCGAGCATCGAAACGCCAGCCAATGCCATAGCGGCGAACACCGCGACATTGATGCCGAAAATCGCCTGAGTCACCGCGATCGAGCTGGAGTGCTGCCGTACCCAGGGCGCGGCCTCGACTCGCTGGATGGGGGAATCCTCGCCGCGTTTCGCAGCCTCATTCTGCACGCACCACTGGCAAAGCTTCTTGCCGAAGCTGAGCGCTGGAAGCTGACGACCGCATTGCACGCAATTTGCCATGAAAGATTGAATGGGCCCGCCAACGTCCACCAGGAAGCGCCCAGTCGCCGCGAACCCACTTTACCCATATAGAATACAGGGAGTATGAGCACTACGAATTTGTCTTCATCGCAATCCAGCCAAGCCGCCGCAAACTCGCCCGCCGAGCCTCGCCCCTCGAACTTCATCCGTGACATCGTTATTGAAGACCTGAAAACGAAGAAGTACGGCGACGCCGTCATTCAGACCCGGTTTCCTCCCGAGCCCAACGGCTATCTGCACATCGGCCATGCGAAATCCATCTGCCTCAACTTCGGACTAGCCGACGAGTTCGGCGGCAAGACCAACCTGCGCTTCGACGATACCAACCCGGAGAAAGAAGAGCAGGAGTACGTGGACTCTATCCTGAAGGACGTCCGCTGGCTGGGCTTCGAGTGGGACGGCCTCTACTATGCTTCCGACTATTTCGATCAACTCTACGAGTGGGCAATCAAGCTCATCAACGACGGCAAAGCCTACGTTGACGATCTGAGCGCGGAAGAAATTCGCCAGCATCGCGGCACGCTTACCGAGCCCGGCAAAGAAAGTCCGAATCGCAACCGCGGGGCGAAGGAGAACCTTGACCTTTTTGAGCGCATGCGCCAAGGCGAGTTTCCCGACGGATCGCTCGTGCTGCGCGCCAAAATCGACATGGCGTCGCCGAATCTGAATATGCGCGATCCGATTATGTACCGCATCCTGCGCGCCGAGCATCACCGCACCGGCGACAAGTGGTGCATCTATCCCATGTACGACTACGCGCACGGCCAATCAGATTCCATCGAACACGTGACGCATTCGATCTGCACCCTCGAATTTGAAGATCATCGCCCGCTTTACAACTGGTTCATCCAGCAACTCGGAATTTTTCCGTCGCACCAAATGGAGTTCGATCGCCTCAGCCTTACCTACACCTTGCTCAGCAAGCGCAAGCTGCTCACGCTGGTGCAGGAAAAACGCGTCACCGGGTGGGACGATCCGCGCATGCCCACGCTCTCCGGCATACGGCGCCGCGGCTACACGCCGGAGGCGACTCGCAATTTCTGCGCGGCCATCGGGGTTTCGAAGACGAATGGCACGCTCGAACTTGCGATGCTCGAACATTTTGTTCGCGAAGACCTCAACAAGCGCGCGCCGCGCGTGATGGCCGTGCTGCGGCCGTTGAAGGTGGTGATCGATAACTATCCGGAAGGTCAGGTGGAGGAAGTCGAGGCGGTCAACAATCCCGAGGACGAAAGCGCTGGAAAGCGCAAAGTGCCATTTTCCAAGGTGCTCTACATCGAACAGGACGATTTCCGCGAAGACCCGCCCAAGCAGTATTACCGCCTGTCGCCCGGGCGCGAAGTGCGGCTGCGCTACGGCTATTTCATTACCGCGAAATCGGTGGTAAAGAACGACCGGGGCGAGGTAGTTGAAGTGCACTGTACGTACGATCCGGCCACGCGCGGCGGCAATGCTCCCGATGGACGCAAGGTGAAATCGACCATCCACTGGGTCTCAGCCGCACATGCTCTCGATGCCGAAGTGCGCATATACGACAAGCTCTTCACCAAGGAAGACCCGAACCAGGTTGAAGAAGGCCGGGAATTCACTGCCAATTTGAATCCGAATTCGCTGGAAGTGATCGCGCAGGCCAAGTTGGAGCCGTCGCTCGCGAATGCGCCGATCGAAAGCCGCTACCAGTTCGAACGCCTGGGATATTTTTGCGTGGACCCGGATTCGAAGCCCGGACGTCCAGTGTTCAATCGCACCGCGGCCTTGAAAGATACCTGGGCGAAGGTCGAGAAAAAGAACGAGAAAAAATAGGACGCAAAAAACATACTGTGGAGTAACGGGCGCCGCGAGGCTGCCCCGTAAGTAATTGGAAATATGGTGGACCTGGTCGGGATCGAACCGACGACCTCTTCCATGCCATGGAAGCGCGCTCCCAGCTGCGCCACAGGCCCACTTTGGCAGGACAATTCCTATTCTTTGATTCTCGCTTAGCTTTACCCGCCGCGTCAAACTCGAATCGGGCTCGACTCGGGCAGTCACGTCAAATAATATGGTTGCAAAACGCCAAGGACACAATCGGAGCCCCATGTCGAACTCGCGGAATATTCTCGTTCGGTCGTTTTTCCTTCTTCTAGCTGTGCTTGCGCCCGCGGCGGCAGGCGCGCAAGACGCAACCGCCCAGACAGCCGGGGCGCAGCCGCCGGTTGCCTATGCGTCGGTGAGCGAACTGAACGGCATCCTGACGCAACTGCAGAAGACGGCGCAAAGTATGCAATCCGATCTCGGAAAGATGCGCATCGAAAAATGGAAGGCCGACGGCGCGACCAAGCGCCAGACGCTGGCCAACGTGGAGTCCATTCAGCGCAACTTGCAGTCGGCGCTCCCGGAAACGATCGCGCAACTGAACAACGCACCGGAAGATGCGGGAGTGAGTTTCAAACTCTACCGCAACCTCGATGCGCTGTACGACGTCTTTGGCGCGGTGGTGGAATCGGCGGGAGCCTTCGGATCGAAAGACGAGTTTCAGAGCCTGGGCAACGACATGAACGGACTCGAGAGCGCGCGTCACGCGTTTGGCGAGCGCATGCAGAAACTGGCCGCCGCCAAGGAAGCCGAGTTGACGCGTTTGCGCGCGCAGATCAAGACGCTATCAGCGGCTCCACCTCCGCCACCGAAGAGGATCGTCGTGGATGATACCGAGCCCCCGAAGAAGCCGCCGGCGAAAAAGAAAGTGACGAAACCGAAGCCGCCCGCAACGACGGACGCTCCGCCGAGTGTTCCGCCGGCCAAGTGACGCGGTTGGCGTTCTTGGGCAATCGGTGGAACAAAGAGCTTGAGAATCCAGCCCCGGAGGGACGAACCAACCTAGTCCAGCCCTTCGGCGCTGGGAAAAGTGGGAAGAACGAGCTAACTCCCGGAGGGACGACCCAGTCCTCACGCACTCTAGAAGCCCTGTAATCAAATGACTTACCGCTGGAACTCCGGCTCTCCCCCCGGAGTCTAACTAACTAAGCGGGAAAGGTCATCCGGCGTAGCTTTGTGCAAGAATTAATATTCCCGACCCGGGCCACAGTGACTCTATAATTGAGGGCAACGCCATCATGGCGGGAGCTACTACATTGGGCGATCTTGCCAGCGTTATCGGGGCCCGAACTGAGGAATCCGCCGTCATCGCCGAACTGAAGGCGGGTTCGGAAGAAGCCTACACCTGGCTGATCGGCGAGTTTCATCAGCCCATCTACGGGCTCATCTACCGCATCGTGAATGATCCGTCGGACGCGGCGGACACTACCCAGGACGTGTTTCTGAAAGTCTTCCGCGGGATGAAGCATTTCCACGGCGAGTCCAGCCTGAAGACCTGGATTTACCGCATCGCGCTGCACGAGGCGGCAAATCGCCGGCGCTGGTGGTTCCGGCACAAGGCGCAGGAAACGCCGATTGATCCCATGGCAGCGGGTGAATACGAATATGCCGGAGAAGCGCGGCTGGTCGATCCAGGCGAGTCGCCGTTTGAGAAATTCGCGCATGGCGAAGTGCGCGCGGCCGTGGAACAGGCTCTGCAACAGGTGCCTGAACCGTATCGGACGGCTTTGTTCCTTCGCGATCTGGAAGAAATGTCGTACGAGGAGATCGCCGAAATCCTGACGATTTCGCTGGGAACGGTGAAATCGCGCATCACGCGGGGGCGCGATGCGCTGCGCAAGAAATTAACTGGATATATCCGGGAAGTGGGTCCGGAGTTAGGGCTGTTCGCTCCTGCCGATGAGTGCCCTGCAAGCGACCGGCACAACCGGGCAACCCAGATTCCGGGAGAAAGTTCGCGTGGTGGCAGAGAAGTTGAGGTGACGCCATGAAGTGCGATGAGATGACCTGCGCTGAGATCAGGCAGTTGTTCTCGCCCTATCTCGACGGTCGGGTGAGCGGGTCGGAGATGCGTGCGCTCACGCGCCATGTGGACCAGTGCGATGGTTGCGCGCGGGAATATGCCGCGATGCAGCGCACGCAACAGTTGCTTGCCAGTCTGGGTCCGAAGAAGGCTCCGGCCGACCTGGCGTTGAAGTTGCGGGTCGCGATTTCGCGCGAGGCGGCACAGGCGCGTCGGCCGCGGTTTGAAGGTGTGCTGGTAAGGCTGGAAAATGCCCTCAACGCTTTCATGGTTCCGGCCACGGCGGGGCTCGTCAGCGCCGTATTGTTTTTCGGATTGCTGCTGGGCTTCTTTGCCTTGCCGGCAGAATTGCGGGCCAGCAGCGGAGACGTTCCGCTGATGCTGTACACCGGGCCGCAACTCGAACAGTCGGCGTTTGGCACGTCACTCGGCAATATGGGTGACGATGCGGTGGTAATTGAAGCCTACGTGGATGCCAACGGCCGCGTGGAGGACTACCGCATCCTGTCGCAACCGGACGACGCCAAGGCGGTGCTGCCGCAGTTGAAGAACCTGCTGATTTTCACGACCTTCCATCCGGCGCTTTCCATGGGGCGCCCGACCACGGGCACGGCGGTGCTGTCGTTTTCGAAGATTAGCGTGAAGGGTTAGCGGTACACGCTGCCGAACTGCGCGCCTGTCCCCAAGTTCGCTTCGCTCCTAGAAGCGCCAATTGCTGAGCCCTGAGCGCTCACACCTCTCTTACCCTTCCCAAACGAACGCGTCGAACACTCTGGTGGATTCGAATCCGATGCGTTTATAGAGGGCAATGGCGCGGTCGTTGGCCTCAGTTACCGTCAGAGAGATGAAATTAAATCCCCGCCCGCGGAGATTTTTCGTGGAGGCGGCAAGCATGGCTTCGCCGAGGCCGGCCGAGCGGTACTCGGGCAGCACGCAGACCTGGGTAATATGGCCGACATTGGGGCGCACCTGCGAGCAGAGGATCAGGCCGATCAGCGTGCGCGTGCGGCGCTGAAAGATGGAGAAGGATGCGTGGGGATCGAAGGTGCCGCATCCGGGGAAGCGCACGATGTTGTTGAGAAACCGCAGCGACCCGGCGAGAGTGCGGTACTGATCGTTGATCTCGGAATCCACGTGGCCGCGGTAGGCGGCGGTAATCAGGGCGGCGGCGGACTGGTATTCCTGGTCGGACCAGGGACGAATTTCGAACTGGGCCGGAAGCGGGGGCAGCGAAGCCTGCGGATGCCGTCCGATCTCGAAATTCATGAAGACGCGGGGATGGCGGCTGAAGCCCTGTTGCAGGAAGGGGCCCGCGACTTCTCCGGTGTTGTGCGCCAGCAACTGCGCCTCCACGCGATGGATGCCGGGCGATTGCTGCAGGGTTTCGATGACGTGTGTGAGCAGTTGTTCTTCGACCTCGTGACGGTTGGGTGTGCGCGCTCCATCGCGGACGAAAAGATCTCCGATAACGCCCTTGCTCTGCTCGTAAACAAAAAAGGAGTAGCCGAAGATGCTGCCGCGCTCAATGGCGGCGTAGCCGGGAAGGATCTTGGCGTCCATGTAGCGGAGGATCATCTCGGCGGAAGTGGCGTAGTCCCAGGAGAGCAGGCGTCCCCACATGGCGATCTCATCTTCCAGCAGCGGCCGAAGGTCAGCGGAAGAGAAGTGTCGGAGATCGAGAATTTCCATAAGCAAGGTCTTAGGTCTCACGTGTCAGGTCTCAGGAAAAACATGGTGCGAGGTCCTGCTGCCTCTTCCGAGTCTGGTGCCTGAGACCTGAGACCTGACACCTGAGACCTATTCTTTTCCCACCCAGTACAAATCCAACTTCTGTCCCGGGATGCTGGTTAAGTATGACACCCGGCGTCCAGGAACGAGTTGGGCGACTAGGGATTCGGTACCTTGTGCGGCAACCAGGACATGAGCTGCGGCCGGGATATTTCCGCTCTCGTATGGTTGTACCGCACGGTTGAAATAAAACTCGAGGCCGTATCCCAGCACGCGATTGACGTGATAGAGGGCGACGGGGACCGGTTCGTGCGAAAAGGCCTGAATGCTTCGGGCAATGGGACGCGCGGATTGGGTGACGTCGATGGCGGGAGCGGCGAGACGAATGACGGCGGCGACACTGACCACGACGGCGAACATCGTCACCGGCCGCAGCAGGCGCAAGCCTGCGCGGGACAGTAGCGCAATGCCGATGCCGAGTGCAAAACCAGCGGCAATGGCAGCGGCGACCCAGGTCCCGGTTCCCCACAGCAAGTGGTGATTGATCGCGATCGATGCGGCGGAGAGCGCGCCAAATATCAGCACTCCGCAGAGAACTCCGTGAGCCGCGGCGAAAAGGAGCGACAACTTCCTGTCGTCCCGCGACCTCTGCGAAACCTCAGCGCCCTCGGCGTTGAAGAATTGACCACGCCCGCAGCCAGCCAGATACTCGGCGATCAGAAGCGCTCCGGCGGGGACGGCGGGCAGGATGTAGCCGGGCAGCTTGGATTGCGATGCGCTGAAAAACAGAATGGGTACAAGCATCCAGATGAGAAGAAATAGCGGCCAGGAATCTTCCGGGCTGGAGAAAGCTTGTTTCCCTTCGGCCCATAACAAGCGAACGCGCTCGACGACGGCGAGGATGAGCAGGAGCGTCCACGGCATCATGGCCAGCAAGAACACGGGCAGGTAGAACCAGAAGGGCTGGTGGTGGTGATAGACGTCCTGCGAGAAGCGGGCAAGATTGTGTTCGAGGATGAAGAAGCGGAAGAATTCCGGATTGCGCAGTTGAACGGCGATATACCAGGGCAACATGACGGCGAGGTAGACGGCGATGCCCGGGATCCAGAGGGTGCGGGGGATGGCACGCCAGTCATGCTTTACCGCGACGAATAGAAAAATGATGACTGCGGCCAGAGCGGGCGCGACTGGGCCTTTGGCCAGGGTTCCGAGCGCCAGAGCAAGGTAAAAAGCGGCGAGATAAAGGTGCCGGCGGCTTTCGTACCAGCCGTACCAGGCAAGCAATGCGATGGAAAAAGCGGCGGCGAGCGGCATGTCGGTTGCGGCGGCGCGCGCAAATCCAATGACGGCGGCGCAACTGGCCGTAATGAGCGCGCCGTCAAGTGCACTGTCGGGCCGGAAGCGGCGGAGAAATATGTAGATGACTGCAATCAGCAGGGCAGCGTCGAAGGCGGCGGGCAGGCGGGCAGCTTGGTCGCTGATGCCGGCGACACGGAACGACAGCATTGCCTGCCAGTAATACAGCACTGGCTTTTCGAGCCACGGTTTGCCTTGCAGCGTCGGAGTAATCCAATCGGAGCGATCGAGCATTTCGCGGGCTATTTGCGCGTAGCGTGGTTCGTCGGCGCCAACCAGGCCGAAGGCGCCGAGGCCGTAGAAGAAAAGGAATCCGCAGAACGCCGCCAGCAGCAGCACATCGGTGCGGGTTCGCGGATTCGTTCCTTGCTTATTCATTGCATGTCAGGCAGGGCACGGCCATAGTGATCCCGGGTTGATGCGCTGGCCTTCATGGTCGCGTTCGTCAGCCCGTTGCTGAGTTCGCGTCCATGACAACCGGTTCTTGGTGCAGGCGATCCACAATTCGGGACACGGCGACGGCCAGAGGCCCTTCAATCGAACAACCGCTGGCGCATTTGTGACCGCCGCCGCCGAAATGCTCAGCCACGGTGGAGACATTCACTGCTCCTTTGCTGCGCAGGCTGATGCGGTAGCGGCGATCCGGGAGTTCGCGAAAGAAGATGGCAACCTGCACGTCGGCGATGGAGAGCGCGTAGTTGACCAGGCCCTCGCAATCTTCTTCGCGGGCGCCGAAGCGCTGCATCTGATCCTGCGTGACCCAGATCCAGGCCAGCGCACCTTCGCGATGCAGATTAGACAGTGCGGCGCCGAGCAGCCGAAGTTTGGCCGTCGAATGTCCGAAATAGATAGGCCGCGCACAATGCGCGGGGTCAGCCCCGGCGAGCACGAGTTCGCGCGCAACCGTGAAAGTGTGCTCGTTGGTGCCTTCAAACATGAAGGACCCCGTGTCGGTCATGAGCGCGGTGTAGAGACAGGTGGCAATGTCGCGATCGACGGGGACGCACGCCAGGCGCGCCAGGCGGAAAACAAGTTCGGCCGTGGCCATCACCGTGGAATCGATCCAGTTGATATGGGCAAAATTGCGGCCGCTGGCGTGATGGTCGATGTTGATGAGGAAACATTTTTCCAGACCGTCGAGAAGCGTGCGCCCGATGCTGTCGCATTCGAGCAGGATAACGGCATCGTTCCAGGGGACAACATCGGTCTGAATGACGCGATGGGCGAAGGGAAGGTTCTGGTAGATGCGGGGGACGCCATCGTGCATAACGACCTCGGCGTCCTTTCCCATGACGCGCAGGATCTGGCCACAGGCGAGGGCGGAGCCGATGGCGTCTCCGTCGGGCCGGGCGTGCGAAGTCACCACGATGCGGCCACGCGACCGAATTTCTCGTAGAACCCGCTCTAGCATGAAGTACTCTCGGCTGTTGACTGTCAGCCCTCAGTTGTAGGCTGTTAGCGTCGTATCAGGGTCGCCCGTCGTCAGTCGCCGCTCTCCGAAATCAGTCGCCCCTTCAGGGGCCGGGCTCAGCTCCCTTCCGGCTGCGCTTCTTAGCGCGGCCGAGAAGCTCCTCGACCCGACTCTCCCATTGATCCGCACGATCGATCTGGAAATAAAGTTCCGGAGGGCGCCGCAGGCGCAGGCGTTCCGCGAGTTCGTGCCGCACGAAATTCTTGGCAGCGTCGAGCCCTTCGAGGGTGCGCTCGGCCTCGGCCTCATCGCCGGCAACGCTCACCATGACGCGAGCGGAACGGGCGTCCTGGGCCATGAGCACTTCGCTGACGCTGGCGAGCCCGATGCGAGGATCGCTCAGTTCGCCTTCGAGGATGGTTTCGATCTCTTCGCGAATGGCCGCGCTCAACCGTCCGCGATGATACTTCTGGCCACGATGTTCCACGGCACACCTCGAATAGGAAAACGTTTGAGAATATCAGAAAAGTCAGGTTTCCCGTGATGTTATTGGCCGCGATCTGGCTGGATTTGAGTAACGCGTCAAAGCGTCTTCTTGTTGGCTCGAGCCCAGGCCGCTGCGCTCGCTACGTGAGTTCGTGCGCTTTCAAGCCGTAACTTCTCGGCCAGCAGGCGCACCTGCAGGTCGGGCAGGAAATGTTTCAGTTTCTCCAGATTGCTGCGGTATTCGAGTGCCTCTTTTTCGAGCGCCGCAGCGCCTTCGGAATGTGGCGGCAGGCGCCGCATACATTCCGCTGCCCGCAAGAGCTGGCGGAGTATGTCCGAGAAATCCTGCGGCCGGATGCTCGAACAGTGCTTTCGCTCCGGACGCAGACGAAGCAGTGCGGAGCGCAGGTTCTCATTCACCTGCCAGCAAGGTCTCGAACGCGTCCGGCGGCATTATCCCTTCCAGCCCACGCGCTCATGATCGGACTCGGAGCTGGCCCCGGCGGCGGACGGAACCATGCCGGCCGGGGTCGTGACCGATGGCCTCTCGGCCCGGTCAACCACGATCCATGCTTCGCGCACGGCCAGCAAGTCCGTGATGAGCTGGGTGACCCCGCGTTTCGAAGGATGAAATTGCACCCACACCAGACTCTGGCGCACCGCGTTATAAAAATTGTCGAGATCCTGGGCGACCTTGCCTCCCTTGGCAAAGTCCAGCGACGGCTGCAGATGCCCGACGACCAGGATCGCGTGTTTGATGCGCTTGGTCCGCTGCTCGATTTCCTTCTGCTCGATGGCGATGGCCGCCTGCCGCAGATCTTCGATCGTCTGCTCATAAAGCCGCACCACCAGTTCTACCGGGCTCGCGCCCCGAACCGTCGCTTCTCGATACGACTGTTGGATATTCATGGCGCTCCTCTCGTTTAACTGCCAGAACTGCTTGTGCTGCTACTGCTCGCACTGGTCCCGGAAGTTGGGGTCGTGTTCGTGTTTGTGGGCGGGGTTGTGGACGTGGTCGTGGAGCTGGACGAGAGCGACCCCAACGCTGCATTGACCTCCGCCAACGTGAAGGGATACTCCTCGAGATTTGCGTTGACCTGGTCGAACTCCTGGGTCAGCGCCGTCTGTTGGGCGGCCAACTGCGTCTGAAAATTGGTGATCTCGGTGTTGAGATCGGTCTGCTGCTGTTGGTTCGAGGCCAGATCCTCGTTCAGAATTCCCGTCGATGGATCCGTCAGATTGGTGAGGTCGGCGTCCATGTTGTCGGCGAACCCGGTCACGTTGGAATTGGTAAAGAAATTCTGCACCGCTGCGGGATTGGAGCTCAGCGCGGTGCTGAGCGCTGAGCTGTCGACGCTCAGGGTCCCGTCGTCGTTCATGGTAATGCCGAGCGCTGCCAGGTTCGTGAAGCCACTACTCACCGAAGTCGAGTCGGTTGTCGCGTAAGTTATGTCCGACGCCAGGCTGGATTGCAAGACTCGCAAGTCGGTGTCCGACCCAAGCGGTCCTTCCAGGCTGGTCGATGGATTGATGCTGAACTGGGTGTTGATGTCGCCGACGACCGTATTGTATTCGGTAACAAAATTGTTGATGGAGTTGGTGATTGAGGTCGTGTCTGGGCCCACCGTCACCGTTACCGGCGTGGCCGAATCCGCGCTTACCAGGCTCAGCGTCACGTCCGGGATCGCCCCGGTCACCGTGTTGGTCGTGCTCGCATACGGAATTCCATTGATGGTGATGTCGGCGTTCGTTCCACCCACCGGCGGCTCAAACTTCAGACTGGTGGTGTTGCTGCCGGTACCAGTGGCGATGGCCAGCGCCCCCGCACTCCCCGTTGCCTGGCTATAGATTGCGAGGTGCGCGCCGTCGGCGTCGGTCACCACGCTGGCCGTGATACCCCAGTTGTTGGTGGCGCTCTGCGAGTTGATGGAGGCGGCGAGCGTTGTAAGTGTGTCATTGCTGCCCGCCGTGATCGCAATGTCTGCCGTCGTGCCGCCCGACCCTCCGATCTGCACGTTGAGTTCACCAGTGGTCTCGCCGCTAGGCAGAATCGACGTTTTCGCGTTCACTACCGAGTCTGTATACAGCGTCCCGGTTGACGCCAGGCTGCTCACCACCACGGTGTAGTTGGCGGCCGCGGCGCCAGTCTGCGCCGTGGCATTCACGATCGCCGACTCCGATGAGTTCGCCGTCACCGCTGTCAGCGCTCCGTCCGAGCCCGTAAACCCTTGCACGGCGCTCGCCAGATTGGACAAATCGCTATTGATGCTGGTCAGGGCGGTCGCCTGCGTTTGCAGATTGGTCACATCCCCCTGCCAGGCTGTCAACTGCCCGCTCTCGGCGGATTGGAGTTCGGAAACGACTGCGGACACATCGATACCGTTACCATTCAACAAAGCCGCCGCGTTAAAGCTAATCCCCATGAGTTTGTTCTCCTTCGCTGCCCGCCGCTGCCGTGCGCGCGCTCTGGCGCAGTTTCGCCGCCGTTTGGAATTCCCGGGCAATTCCGCGCTCAACCGAAGGTTCTTCGTTGCTCGGCACTTGTAGAATCACGTTCTTGGCATGGTCCAGATACTGAATGATTATCTGGTCCTTAGTCTCAGGATCCTGGTGCACTTCGACTTCATTCTGTGGTAGTTCGTAGGTTGAGGGAACATTTTCCGCGACGGAACTTTCTTGTTTTGGCAGAGTTCCCGAAACGGGTTGGGGCGTCTCTTCTACCGCGCCTGACTCGGGACGCGCTTCGGCGCGGCCCGAACCCACACTCGTGTCCGCCGCCTGCACACTCTTTGCCGGCGGAAACCTATCCACCGGTCCGATACTCATGGCTCGCTACTTCGGAATAGCACAAAGGAGGCGGTTGGTTGTCCGCCTCCTTTGTGACGAAACTGCGTACTACTGCAACAGCTTCAGAACAAGTTGCTGCTGCTGGTTGGCCTGGGACAGCGCGGAAATACCGGTCTGTTCCAGAATCGAATACTGAGTGAGATTCGCCACCGCCGTCGGAATGTCGGCTGCGGTCACGTCGTTTTCCGCCGAAGTCAGGTTCTGCGTCTGGTTGGTGATGACGTTGGACGCAGCTTGCAAGCGGTTGACGGTTGCGCCAATCGCGCCGCGCAGGGCGGCAACCGTCGCGACGGCGCCGTCGATGAGCGTCAGGGCAGCCTGCGCGTCGGATTGGGTTAACAGGTCATTTACCGATCCAGCGGTGCCACCGGACAAGAATGTAGCGCCACTGAAGGTATTTGCCGCCGAACCGGTTGTCGCCAAAGCGATACCGTTGCCGGCAGTGCCCTTGGTTATGGCCGTGAGTGCGATGGTGTTTTGCCCAGTCGTGTTTTGCCCATACACCGCCGTTGCCGAGGTATTGGAGGTTGCGCTGCTTCCGTAGGCGTAGTTAATGCCCGCGCCGCTTCCACCGTTGATGGCATTCGTCAGATTCTGCATGCTGCCAGCTTCCGTAGAACCCACCAGCACCTGGGTGGCATTGGCCGCCGGAGTGCCGAGGGCGCCCACAAACGTATAGATTTGGTTGCCCACCGTCACCGTGTCGCCAGGGACAGCCGACGGAGCGGTTCCGGCAGCGGTGCCTCCGGTGAAATCCAAGCTAGTCCAGACGCCGGGCACTGTGCCCGTTGCCGCCGTGGTGATGAAGTTGCCGCCGGTGCCAGCGGAACTGGCTGTGAAGCCAAGGGTGGTTCCGGTAGATGTTCCCGCCGTGACTTGAGTGTTGGCCAGGGTATTGGCGCTATATTGGCCGCCGCCTGAACTGTTGACCGCAGCCGCCAGATTCGTCAGGCCGGTAGCTTCGTTGGTGGCTACCACCTCATTCGCCGTCTCCTGGGTGCTGAGAGAATGCACGAAGGTGTAGGTTTGGCCGCCAACCGTTACCGTGGCGCCAGCGACGCCCGCGACCGAGCCACCGGCACCGGAGCCTAATGTCGCGGCATCGAACGATATCATTGCCCCCGACTGTACAGTCGTAGCGATGGCGTTGTCGGTGGTTCCATTGACGTTTGCCGATAAGGCGAGAGCGCCTGCCGGATTCACTCCCGAAACGGCTCCAGCCGTGACGTTTGCATTGGCGACGGTTCCGGCTCCATAGGCAACTCCGGAGCCGCCAGCCGCGCCGTTGATCGCAGCCGCCAGGTTCGTAAGAGTCTGAGTCGTAGTTCCCCCAATTAGAACCTGATCTGCCGCGGGAGCGGTGGCGAGTGAAGTAACGAATGTGTATTGCGTGCTGCCGATGGTGATTTGGTCGGTGTTCGCGGCATTCGCAGTAAGGTTGATTGCGCTGGTGGCCATGGTGCCTTCGGTAAAGTTGGCTCCGGTCAGAGTGTCGCTGGCAGCAATCGCAGCCGCGGCTGGCGCCTGGGTCAGCGTGCCGGTGGCGGCGACTGCTCCACCTAAGTCAAGGCCGTTGGCGGACAACGTGCCGGTGGTCACACCGATGGTGCTGCTGCCCGAGGTGCTGCCGTCACTCAAGAAGACATTGAGAGTGTTCGCGGTGAACACCTGTCCGCCGTTGAAGTTGGTCGTGGAACCGATACTGTCAATCTCCTGTTTGATGGATTGATATTCGGAGTCCAGCGCGGTGCGTTGCGAATTGGACACCGTGCCGGTGGCCGATTCAGTGGCCAGCGTCACGGCGCGATCCAGCAGCGTGGTGACCTGAGACAGCGCGCCGTCTGCGACCTGCAGTTCGCCGACGCCGTCCGTGGCGTTGCTCGACGATTGCGTCAGCGCCGCGATGTTAGCCTCTAACCCGTTGGCGATGGCCAGACCAGCCGGATCGTCGGCGCCGCTGTTGATGCGCGACCCTGACGATAGCTGCTCCAGGGTGGAGGTGAGGTTGTTGCTGGTGATGTTGAGCTGGTTTTCCGCAGCTATAGCAGCAATGTTATTTAAGATGGTGAGTGCCATTGTTTATTGCTCCTTTTGGTTCCGATTTTGGGATCCGTCCCCGAAACCTTCCCGGAGCTCGTTCCGTTTGTCCTGCGGAACCCAATTGCCTTTCCATCTGCATCATCGGCTGGGCGCGTCCGGGCTTTATTTCCACACGTACCGGACGGCATAGCTCCTAGGTAACCTGGCTCCTTTCCGCTCTTCATCTCCCCGCCCTCGCCGTTTCTGCCGATCATTACTGATGAAGCCTTATTAGGTGGCGGGCCTTTTTTCCGTCCAGCACTCAACCTCAGGAGCCAAACATGATCCAGCTCACCCGCCTCAACAATCACCCGCTGGTGGTCAATTCCGACCTGATCAAGTTTGTCGAGCAGGCCCCTGACACCGTTATCACGCTGGTGAATGGCGACAAAATTGTCGTTCGCGAAAGTGCCCAGGACGTCCTCGAACGGGTGGTGCAATTCCGCCGCTCGGTGCTGCAAGGGATCACGCTCTGCTCCGACAATGGCGCAGCTCTTCCGCCCGTCCTCCTTCGAAATGACGCTCGAAGTGACGCTGGAAATGGCGAGGGCAATGACCGGCTGGCAGGCGAGAAATAGGAGCCCTCGTGGATAAGGCAACCCTAGGCGGTCTGGTGCTGGCTGTCGGCGGCATCATGCTCGGCCTGATGCTGGAGGGCGGCAATCTCAGCCAGGTGCTTCAGCCCACTGCCGCCCTGATCGTCTTTGGCGGCACGCTGGGCGCGGTCCTCATTCAGTATCCCTTGCCGGTGGCGCGGAGTGCGCTCCGGCGCCTGGTGCAAGTCTTCGTCGAGCCCGCGCAGAATGCGCAATCGACGATCGAACTCCTGGTCAAATACGCGAACCAGGCGCGGCGCGAAGGCATCATCTCGCTCGACAAAGAACTTGCCACCATCGACGAACCCTTCCTGCATCGCGCCCTCATGTTGGCGGTCGACGGCACCGAACCGCAGGAACTCCGCAAGATCATGGAACTCGATCTGGATAACAAGGAAGAACAGGAAGAGAAAATCCCCCAGCTCTTCGAATCGGCCGGTGGATTTTCTCCCACCATCGGCATCATCGGAGCCGTGCTCGGTTTGATCCAGGTCATGCAGCACCTGGACAAAATCGACGAGGTCGGAAAAGGTATTGCCGTCGCGTTCGTGGCCACCCTTTACGGAGTGGGCACCGCCAACCTTATTCTGTTGCCGTGCGCCGGAAAACTGAAAATTCGCATTCGCAACGAGCAGATCATCCGCGAAATGACGCTCGAGGGTGTGGTTTCCATCCTCGAAGGGATGAACCCCCGCATGCTGGAAGCGAAGCTGCTGGGATTCCTTACCGAGGCCCACGGACCCGCCGCGGTCCCTGAGGAGTCCAAACTTTGAGCCGCCGCAAGCGACGCCCTGGTCACGCCAGTCACGATCGCTGGCTGGTTTCCTACGCCGACTTCATCACGCTCTTGTTCGCCTTCTTCGTGGTGCTCTACGCCTCGTCGCAAGTCGACAAAAGAAAAGTCGGAAAACTGGCTTTGGCCATTCAGGTGGCTTTCCAGGAGATGGGAGTTTTTCAGGCGTCCACTACAGAAGTCCCCATCGATCTCTCCGATCCCATGCCTTTCAGTACTGCGCAAGCCATCGAAAACAGCCAGCGCACCGCGAGCCTGGGCCGGATTGCGTCTCCCCCCGACGGTTCGCCGGACACCAGCAGAGAGAACGGCGATCTGGCTCAGTTGCAGGCCGAACTGGAAACCACGCTGGCCGCGGAAATCACGCGCAAGGAAATCGCCATGCGCCGCGAGCCCGACGGTCTGGTCATCAGTTTGCGCGAGGTGGGTTTTTTTGAAAGTGGCTCAGCCCAGATGAAGTCCGCCTCCATGGCCGCCTTCGACCGCATCGCCGGCATGCTCAGAAAGCATGACTATCGCTTGCGGATCGAAGGCCACACCGATAACGCTCCCATCCACACCGCCCAGTTTCCCTCGAACTGGGAACTCTCCACCTCCCGTGCAACCGAAATTGTTCGTCTTCTCATCGTCCGGGACGGGTTCGGTCCCGATCGTCTGAGCGCTGCCGGATTTGCCGATTATCACCCCGTCGCAACCAATCTCACCGCGGACGGCCGCGGCATGAACCGCCGCGTGGATATCATCATCCTCGGCCAAGCCCCGGCGCAGGCTCCCATCGCCCAGGCCAGAACCCAGGCCCAGACGCCAGCCGCGATCCCAGCAGTGACCCCACCCGCGAAAACGACGGCGCAACCGTCCCCGGCCGCCGCACTCAAGCCCGCGGCGGTGAGGACTGCAGGCGGGAGCCTACAGCAGTAGCTCCATCCAGAGCGCGCTTTCGATAGGAATCGAAGAATACGGTGCGATCTCCACGAACCCCATCCTGCGATAAAGTGCGATCGCATCCTTCATGGCCGATGCAATCGTATCCAGACGCATGCTCCCATAGCCGATCACGCGCGCCTCGGCGATCAAGCGTTCCACCAGCATCCGCCCGAGCCCGAGGCCGCGATCCTCAGGCCGCACGTAAAGCCGCTTCATCTCGCAGATGCCGGGTTGAAGCTGGCGCAATGCGATGCAACCAGCGGCGTGGTCCGCGTATCGGGCCAGCAACAATCGCCCGCTCGGTGAAGCGTACGCGCCCGGAAGGTTTTTCAACTCCTCATCGAAACTCTGGAAGCAGAGGCTGAAGCCGAGCGAACGGCCATATTCGAGGAAGAGGCTGCGCGCTTCTTCGATGTGTTCGGGGAGCGTGGCCTGAAGCAAATCGATCCGGCTCCGATCGCCGTGGCTCTGATTACCACGACTCTGATCGTTCTGAGTAAGATCGTTTTTGTTGTCCGCAGAGGTCGTCACTGGAAACCCTGATTGTTGTATCCAGAGGCTCCCCCGATTCTATCCTTCGCGCGGTCGATTGCGCCCGGCGCACGGGACAATTAAGATTCCTCTACTCCTATGTCTGAAGTAATTTCAACCGAGCCCGAGACCGCGCATCCCGCTTCCACCTCCACCCCCGAACCTTCCGTCGAGGTATTCGCCGTTTACGGGGTTGAGCCCGAGATCCAGGCCTACGCCATGGCCAAGTATTCTCGTTCCTCCCTCTCGATGAAAGAGTCGCTGAAGGAAATCACGGCCCAGAGGGCGGAAAAGTTTCTCAACACCTACTACTTCCAATACGGGCACCGTTCCATCGCCGACCTTGCCCACATCGCGCTCGCCATCGAACGCCTCTCTATCCTCGCCGCCATCGTCGTTGCCGACGAGCAGCGCTGGGATGGCCAGGAGCGCTCGACCCGCTACCAGGACTTCAGAAAGAGCGGCTACTACACGCCGAGTTTCGCGGATGTCTCCTCCCGCACGCTCTATCGCGAAACCATCGAGTCTTTGTTTACAGCCTACGAAAAAGTCTCGCAGCGGACGTTCGAATATCTAGCCGGCACCACACCCCGGCCCGCCGAAATGAAGCCTGAGGCTTACGAGCGCACCTTGCGCGCCCGCGCTTTCGACATCTCGCGCTATCTGTTGCCGCTCTCGACCAACACGTCACTCGGGGAGATCGTCAACGCCCGAACCCTGGAAAGCCAGGTCGCGCACCTGCTGGCGCAGCCCCATAAAGAAGTCCGCGATCTTGGAGCGCGGCTGAAGCAAGCCGCCACTTCTACCGCCTACAACCCAAACGGAGAATCGCTGCGCGCCCTGATTGCCGAGATCCGCGCCCTGTCACCCGAAATCGCCGATCGCGCCGAACGCGAGCTCCTGCGCGAAGTGCGAGTCGCGCCCACGCTGGTCAAGTACGCCGATCCGAATCTCTACGAAATCGAGACGCGTCGCGAACTCCAGCAGGCCGCCGCCGCACTGATGCAAGGCGCTGCCATCGAACCCGCGCCGCTCGTTGATTTGATTGATAACGATCTGCTCGACGACGATCCGCTCGAGATCGAACTCGCCACTACTCTCCTTTACGCCCATTGCCATTACTCCTATCGTCAGCTTCGCAAAACGATAGAAGCAGCCGGCCAGGCGCGTCGCCGCGAAATCATCGACCTCGGCCTGCGCCATCGCGGACCCCATGACGAGTTGCTGCGCGCCTTCTCCGCGGGCCAGCAGTTCCGCTTCGACATTCTCATGGACATCGGCGGCTTCCGCGACATGCATCGCCATCGCCGCTGCATCCAGATCATGCAGGATTTCACCACCGTCCACGGCTTCGACACGCCGCCCGAAGTTGAAGCCGCAGGCGTCCGCTCTGAATATGAATCCGGGATGAAGCGCGCCTCGGCAGTCGTCGAGAAGCTTGCCGAGTCGGGCGGCGAGGAAGCCACGCGAAACGCCCAGTACGCGATCCCGCTCGCTTTCCGCAAGCGCACGCTGTTTAAGATGGACTTCGCCGAAGCCGTATACATTTCCGAACTGCGCACCACGCCCGCCGGACACGCGTCCTATCGCAACGTAGCCTATGCCATGTACGAAGCCGTAGCCGCCAAATATCCAGCGTTAGCAAAATACTTCCGGGTGCACAACGTCCGCGAGCCCGTAGATCTGTTAAACCGCTGAGCATGTGTGGCGCGGGCACTCTTGCCCGCGAAAGTTTGCGAGCGAAAGAGCAGCGTGCTGGAAACGGCGCATCGGCAAAATTGACGCCGACGAATCCCCGCCTCTAAAATCAGACTCACGCATGCCCAACTACGAATACCTGTGTAAGAAGTGCGGACACCGCTTTGAACAAATCCGCAAGTTCTCCGATAAGCAGCTGCGAAAGTGCCCCGAATGCGGAGGCGTCATCGAGCAAGTGATCTCGGCTCCAGCCGTGCAGTTTAAGGGCTCAGGCTGGTACGTGACCGACTACCCGAAGAAGGGCGCTGGTTCCGCGGCATCGTCCTCTGCTTCTTCGGAAGGCGACAGCGGTACGAAGGAAACGAAAGACTCCAAAGACACGAAAGAAGCGAAAGACACCAAGAAGGACGACAAGCCCAAGTCCGATACCTCGCAGAAGAAGCACAAAAAAGACTAGGGCCCCGCCCATAAGTGTTTCTGGGTGCGTTTTGGGAAGAGCATTACTTCAGCCGTGCCGCTCAGGCCGCAAACACGGGGGCTTTAGCCCCTGGGGGTCGCTCTGCCGGTCCGCTCTGGAATGCCGACAACCAAGGTTCGCCGGCGGGGCAGTTCGTCATCGGAAATGTCCGCCAGGAATTGCAGGTTGAGGCCCACGCGCGCGCATTCCTGGCAGGCGGCGTCGTTGAAAAAGTAGACGATGTCTCCCCCAAATCGATCCTTGGCGCGGCGGCGTTCATCGAGGTCGAACGGGCTCACCGAATACACTTTGATCTCGACATGTTCGCGCAGGACAGCGCTCAGCTGGCGTTGGAAGCCAAGCGCTCCCTGCCGCACTTGCGCCATGGTGAAAGCAACAACTCGATAAGACATAGCCAGAGTCACGGTTGGGTGACGGGCGAGAGCCTGCCCTGAACTTGTCGAAGGGACGCCCGTCGCTCCACCAAGAGACGAAGCATAGCAGCCTTTTGCCGGCTGGCGAACCGCGAACGACCAACGACCGCCGACGTTCTTCCCCTGAATCCTTCCCGCCCCCCGCACATCTAAATGAACTGAGATAGTCGTTGCAACGACTAAATAGGAGTGAGCATCATGGTGACCATCCGACCGGGCAACGAGCGTGGCGGCGGCGACTATGGCTGGCTGAAGACCCGCCACACTTTCAGCTTCAACGATTACAACGATCCCAAGTGGATGGGTTTCCGCTCGCTGCGGGTGATCAACGAAGATTGGGTCGCGCCCAACGGCGGTTTCCCCACTCATCCCCATCGCGACATGGAGATCATCACTTATGTCCTGTCTGGCAAGCTTGAGCACAAGGACAGCCTGGGCACCGGCTCGGTGATTCTCCCGGGCGACGGGCAGCGCATGACTGCCGGCCGTGGCATTCGCCACAGCGAGGCGAATCCGTCCTCGACCGAGTCCGTGCACCTGCTGCAGATATGGATTTTCCCCGACAAGCAAGGGTACGAACCCGGCTACGAGCAGAAAAGCTTCCCCGAAGCTGAGAAGCGCGGCAAGCTTCGCCTGATCGCTTCCGGCGATGGTGCCGAGGGCTCGGTAAAAATCAATCAGGACGCGAAGCTGTTCGTCACTCTGCTTGCACCCGGAGAAGAGGTCACGCAATCGCTCAGCGCCAATCGTCGCGCCTGGCTCCAGGTCGCCAAGGGCGAAGTCGAGCTGAACGGCCAGAAGGTGCACCAGGGAGACGGTGCGGCCATAAGCGAAGAAAAAAAGCTGACGATCAAAGCAACGGAAGATGCTGAAGTTCTACTGTTCGATCTGGCGTAAACACATCGGGTGATCTGGCGATCGGGTCATCGGGGTCATTGAACATCAAAGGCTTTTCAACTGAGATCGCCCGATGACCCGATCACCCGACCTATTTTCTGATCCCTGCCGCCCCCATCATCCTCCCCGTTACACCCTTCTCTCCGCGGAAGCTGAACAGCAGTTCCGTATGGCACGCCGTACACGGTGCCATCGTATCGATGTTCTTCGCCGGCACGCCCGCATCCAGCAGTTGCCGCCGGTTGGCTTCCACGAGATCAAGAAAAAGTTTCACCGGCCATTCGCTGTGTCCCGGAGCGCGCGCCGTCAGGAACAGCAACGGATATTTCTCCCGCACCGGGTCCGATTCCTTGACCTCGCGGAACAAGCTCCCGGCGTATGCAAACTGAGCCTCAAAACCGGTGCGTACTTCTTCGCCCACTTCGTAGCAGCACCCTTGCACGCCCGGTCCAATCGCCACCACCATATCTCGTGGATCGCTGCCGAAGTGTTTCCGCATCTCGCCGACACCCTTCTCGACGATCCGCTTGACCGTGCCGCGCCAGCCTGCGTGAAAAACGCCGACCGCCCGCCGTTTCCGATCCGCCACAATGATGGGAAGGCAATCGGCAGTCTGCACCGCCAAGAGCAGCCCCGGTGTATCCGTGACCATGCCGTCTCCGGCAAGCGGCTGCTCCGGAATCCGGTCAACGCGCATCCGGTCAACGCGATGGATCAAATCGGAATGAATTGGCCGCAGCGTGACCAGCGGCCAGCTCTTGCGTCCGTTCGCAACGCCCAGTTCTTTGAGAAAAAGCTCGCGGTTGCGCTCGACGGCCGCGCGCGAGTCATGCTTAGTGAACCCAAGATTCAGCGTATTCCCGCCGTAGGCACGCGAGACTCCGCCAAGCCGCGTCGAGAAGGCATGCACCAGCCATGCCAGCCTGTCCAGCTTCTCAGAATGCAAAAGTTGTAGTTTGTTCTTGGCGACGCGATTGGTGACCACAGTTCGATAATATCCCGACAATCGGGTCAGCGAGTGATTGGGTCATCCGGCAATCAAACCCTAAGCGATTTTCGATGACCAGATGGCCCGATCACCCGATGACCCGATTACCTATTAGTTTTCCACGTCGAAATAAATCTTGGTGGTAGCGCGGTATTGCAAAACTTTCTTTCCGTCCAGTTGCATGTCGAACGAATCCACGTGCGCCCACTTGATGCCCCGAACGGTTTTCGCCGCTTCCTTCACGGCAGCCTCCGCCGCCCTGGCAAAACTATCTTTCGAAACCCCAACTACATCGATAACCTTCTGAGTCATTCCACTATCCTCGCTGTCCCTCGGAATTGTACGCCGAACTGCACACCCGGAATTGTACCTCGACTTGCTCAGCGCGCGGCCGGGTTAGTGCCGACGGTCGCGGTTTCCGGATAGCCCAAACGCGAAGGCCACGCGAAGGTCTGCGTGGCCCCGGGTGTTCTTCGCGCGCTTCAGGTTCATTGGTGGTGTTCATTCCTTGCCGCCGGCGATGCCGCTGACTGCTTGTTCGGCGACATGCTCCGGCTCGACTGGATTGATCTTCACCGTGGCCAGGATCCTCTCCAGCTTGGCGAAGACCTCGTCGCGGTTGACGTGCTCGACGCCGCCTTCAGTCGCAAATCCTTCAGTACCCAGGCCCAGGACATATTCGTAGCAGGCTCCGTTTTCGTAGCTGTGGTAGTACTGCGTCTCGGCTTGCGCCGTGGCGCTGGCCGAAAAGTTCGATGTCATCTCCATCTCGGTCAAGCCGATTTTGACTTTTTCGGCGTCGACCGGCTCGCCGTCGGCGGTGCTTGTGCCGACGAAGGCGAAGTGCGCGCACTCCTGCTCGGAGACGCTGCGATTGACGTTCACGTTGAAGAAGGCGGATGCAAAATCGGTACCCGGATACGAGCGGTCGGGCAGTGCGACGGTCGCGATCTCGACTCCGCCGGGCTGGACGAAGTTCATCGGCACATCACCCAAGCCGCCAAGCTCAGGCTGCGCTTTGTCGCCCGAGGTCAGCGCGAACTTCCGCGGATAGAGGAATGAAACACCAGAGTAGGGGTCGCTATAAGTGACGTTCGCGGGATGTTTCTTCCGCGTCTTCTTTGCGGGCGCAGGTAGCGCTGCGGTGGTTGGGGCCGTTGCAGGCGTGGCCGCGGCCGCGAGCGTTGCCGAAATTGGCGCGGGGCCGGAGACGCCAGCCAGCGCCGGTTTTGGCGACTCTTTCGAGCATGCGCTCATCGCGAGTAACAACCCGAGAATTGCGAAGCCTGCGATCGTCGCCATTGCCAGCTTCTGTTGGCGCGACCAGCATGATAACGTCGTCCCGGAAATAGCGTTGTTGTTGGTTGCCTGATTCATGGATTTCTGGTTGGCGGATTTCTGGTTAGCGGATTTCGAAATGGTTGCCATTCTGTTACCTCCTCTGCGGCTCACGCAGTCGGAAGTGATAGGGCAGGAGAGCGGCCAAATGGGCGACCATTGATAGAACGCGACTTATGGGCGAACTTGGCGCGGGACTGTGTGCCCTCCTATACACGCCGTGTGGCAACCAACACGCCGCCTAAGGTCGCCAACTTCCCGGACAGCACACTAATATTCTCTTGTGCGCCAAGCCTCGCTCCATCCCACCCTCGGTTATCGCCCAAGCTATCGCGGACGCCTGGCCCCGTCGCCGACGGGGTTGTTGCACGTTGGGCATGCGCGGACTTTCTGGATCGCGGCGCAACGGGCGATCGAGAATCGGGGAACTTTGATTTTGCGGAATGAGGATCTGGATCCGCAACGCTCGCGAGCGGAATTTGCTCGGGCCATGATTGAAGATTTGCGCTGGCTGGGAATTCTTTGGAGTGAGGGCCCGGACTGTGGCGGCCCGTACGGCCCTTACTCGCAGAGTGAGCGCCGGGCACACTATCTGCAGGCTTGGCGGCGGCTGCGGGAGGGCGGGTTCCTGTATCCGTGCACTTGTTCGCGCAAGGATCTTGCGCTGGCGGCGAGCGCTCCGAATGATGCCGACGATGATGATGAGCCGGTGTATCCAGGGACTTGTCGCGAGCGCAAGCCTGCGGCTGAGTTCACAGCGCCGGCGGGCGTGAACTGGCGGTTCCGCGTTCCCGAGGGCGAGGTGGTTGAGTTCGCGGATCTGAATCTGGGCCGGCAACGCTACGTCGCAGGGAGTGACTTCGGCGATTTTCTCGTTTGGCGGCGCGACGATGTTCCCGCTTACCAACTCGCGGTCGTGGTCGACGACGCGGCCATGCGGATCACGGAAATCGTGCGGGGCGCGGACCTGCTGAAGTCGACAGCGCGGCAACTGCTGTTGATGCGTGCGCTCGGTTATACGGATCTCGGGCGGCCCACACCCGATTATTTCCATTGCGAACTGGTGCGGGACGCGACTGGAGCGCGGCTGGCGAAACGGCACGATGCGCTGAGCATCCGGCATCTGCACGAGAGCGGGCTGACGGCGGAGAAGGTTCTGGAAATGGCCGGTGGGCCATAATGGTGTGACACTTTTGTTTCGGGTACGAGTTACCGGGGAACCTTGATCCTTCAATGAATCGGGCCGCCCGGTCCGGCCATCCTAAATGTGTGGGCGCCGACGGAGTTTTTCTCTCCGCGGAATGTTAGCACCTGGCCTTGCTGAACGGTTCATTACCGAGAACTACTGGGAATATGCGGCGCCACCCCGGGGGCAAAGGTTGTGAGTGGGCCATTGAACTCTGAAATTCGTGGCGCTGAAATTCGAAGCGCTGAAACCCGAACGCCAGTCCAGGGCGCAGTCGAAGGCGTGGTCCTGTACGACGGGCAGTGCGGTTTCTGCTCGCGTTGGGTGAAGTTTTGGGCGCGGCCGCTTGGGCGCAGCGGATTTGCGATTGCCTCTCTGGATGACCCTTGGGTTGCGGAGCGGCTCGGAATGCCCCATGAAGAACTGCTCACCGACATACGGTTGCTAACGGCTGGTGATCAGCTGATTTCCGGAGCCGACGTCTATTTATATGTAACACGACGGATCTGGTGGGCCTGGCCCTTCTATGCGATTTTCAGTTTGCCGGGCTTCAACCGAATGATCCACGTGGGTTACCGGTGGTTTGCGCGGAACCGGTACTGCGTCTCGCATGCGTGCAAGCTGCGGCCGCGCTGAACTCGAGCAGGGATGGCAACATCGTCTGGCCCCGGCGAACTCCGCCATTTGCGCACTCTTCGGCTGCCGAACCTCCATTTTATGCCGATTTTCAAGGGGTACTTCATTGAAAACCGCATAAAATCTGCATAAAGTGCTACTTTTCCACAGCTCAGTGCGTTACTATGCGCATGGCAACAAGCAAATCTGTAAGTTCCTGAAGGAGGAATTCATGGCTTCTGGTATGACCAAAACTCAACTCACCCGCCATTTGGCCGAGAAGCTCGGCACCAACAACAAGACTGCCGCGACTTTTCTGGAGCATCTGGCAGACACAGCAATTAAAGAGACGAAGAAGAATGGTGTGTTTGTTATACCCGGCCTGGGACGCCTGGTGAAGGCGCATCGCAAAGCCCGCATGGGACGCAACCCGCAGACCGGCGAACCGATTCAGATCAAGGCGAAGACGGTGGTAAAGTTCCGCGTGGCCAAGGCCGCAAAGGACGCGATTGCGCCAAAGAAGTAGTGTGTGTCGCGGGCACTCCTGTCCGCGAGAAGTTGGAAGCGAACAAAGGCCGGCTTGCGAGTCGGCCTTTTTACTTGCTTATTCAACTCCCTCGTCAAGAGCTATACCGCCAACTCCACCGACTCTGCTTGCACTTTTCCGGCTGCGATGATCAGCCTGCCCACGCTCACCGGCAAGTGAAACCGGCGCGGGCCGGCGCTGCCTGGATTGAAATAGAGGACACCGTTTTTCTCCTCGATCTTCGGCTGATGGCTGTGTCCGTAGACCACGACGCGGAATCCGGCCGCTTCCGGCCTCAGGTCGAGTTGGCCGCGATCGTGCAGCATATAGATGGATACGCCAGCGGCTTCGACGACTTCGGTTACAGGCAGCGCGTCCGCCCATGAAGCGGTGTCGATGTTGCCGCGGATCGCGGTCACGGGCGCGATGTGCGCGAGCGCTTCGATGATTTCAGGAGCGCCGACGTCGCCGGCATGAAGAATGCGATCCGCCCCGCGCAGGGCTTCGACGGCCTCGGGTCGCAGCAGGCCGTGAGTGTCGGAGATCACGCCGAGGGTTATTCGTTTCATCACAAACTGGCTGTCGAGTGCTCACAGACCTCGACAAGGTCTAAGGCTATACTGCCGACAAGGTCCAAAAGAAAGAATGCCCGATTTTCCAAATCTTTCCGAAGCGCTGCGGCGCTATTGGGGATACCACGAGTTTCGCCCCAAACAGGAGAATGTTATCCGGAGTCTGCTGGCCGCGCACGATACATGTGTGGTAATGCCGACTGGGGGCGGGAAGTCGCTGTGCTACCAGCTTCCGGCGGTGATTTCGGGGAAGACGGCGGTGGTGGTTTCTCCGCTGATCGCGCTGATGCAGGACCAGGCCGCACAACTGGCGCAGATGGGCATTCCGGCGGCGGTAATCAATAGTTCGCAGAGTTCGAGTGAGCGGCGGCAGGTGATGGAGAAAGCGGCGCGCGGCGAGTATCGGCTGCTTTATCTTTCTCCGGAGCGGCTGGCCGCGGGAAATACTTTCGATTGGCTGGCGAAAGCCCCGGTCGGCTTCTTTGCGGTGGATGAGGCGCATTGCATTTCAGAGTGGGGGCACGAATTTCGACCGGATTACCGGCAGCTGAGCCGGCTGCGCACCAGCTTTCCAAAGCTGCCGATTGCGGCGTTCACCGCCAGTGCGACGCGGCAAGTGCGGCACGACATTCTGAAGCAGCTGCAGATGCGCGAGCCCGATCTCTACATCGCCAGCTTCCATCGCCAGAATTTGCGCTACGTGGTGCATGAGTGCGAAGCCCGGACCCAACTGGAGTTGCTAGCCCGCGCTTTGCGCCACTATGCGGGGGAGAGCGTGATCGTGTATTCGCCCACAATTCGACGGGTGGAGGAGACGGTCGAATACCTGGAGGAGACCGGGATTGCAGCGGTTCCTTACCACGCGAAGATGGAAACGCCGATGCGCCGGCAGAATCAGGAACGATGGATGTCGGACGAAGTGCAGGTGCTGGTGGGAACCATCGCGTTCGGGCTGGGCATCAACAAACCTGCGGTACGGGCCGTGATTCACCTGTCGCTGCCGCAGTCGATCGAGCAGTACTACCAGGAGGCCGGCCGCGCGGGGCGCGATGGGCGACCGGCGGATTGCGTACTGCTCTGGCAGAAACGCGACCACATACTTCTGGAATACTTCATCAACAAGATTTCGGATGACGCCGAGCGCGAGCGAGCATCCGGGCGAAAACGAGTGATCAGCCGGTTTGCGGATTCTCACAACTGCCGCCACCGGCAGATCTGCCTGCACTTCGGCGAGACTCCGCCATGGGAGAGCTGCGGGAATTGCGACAATTGCAGCGTCAAGCCAGAGTGGCTGAGCAAGGAGATCAAGGGCGTTGACGTGCCGGAGGTCGCGGCGCGAAAGGCGTATTTTCCGCCCACGTCTTCTCCGTCCTTCTATACTCCGATGCTGTCGTCCGAAAAAACGTCCGACGAATCGCGCGAAAAACCGCGGGTACGGGATGCGGCGCCGGCGGAATCCGATCCGATGCTGGCAGAGTATCTGCGCGAATGGCGACGAAATATGGCGCGGGAAAACAAAGTGCCCGCGTACATTATTCTGCACGACAGCACACTGGAGGAGCTGTGCCGGCGGCGTCCAGCCAATTTTGCGGAGTTGAGGCAAGTGCCCGGGATTGGCGAGAAAAAGGCCGACGTGTATGGCGCGGAGATTCTTCAGGCTTTGCGAAACTTTGGCGGTGGAGCGCGCGCCGCGCCGACTGCGGCCAGGGAACCTGCTCCGGCGGAACAGACGCTTCGACTTTTGAACGAGGGGCGCAGCTTTGAGGAGATTGCGCGCATTCGCGCGCGACAGGTTTCAACGGTCGTCTGCACGGTGGCGAACCTCGTCGAGACCGGACAGGTGAAATTGGATCCGAAGTGGATTTCCCCCGATGCGCAGCCGCTGATCGAGGCGGCTTGCCTGAAGCAGGGAGTCGAGAGGCTGAAAGACATTAAAGAAGCGGTGCCGCCGTACGTCAGCTTCGAAGACATACGGCTGGTGGTGGCGCACCTGCGCGCGGAGAATCGGATACGGGCGAGGACGGCGTAGCGGGTTGCCTGTACGGGCGTCCCTACACGCCCTTGGCGGCGGGATCCCAGATCAGTTTATGGATTTGCAGGCTGAGCCGCGCGGGAACGTTGTCGGCGAGGATCCACTGCGCGAGTTCTTGCGGATCGAGCAGGCAGTGCGAAGTGTCTCGCGCGCCCGAGGCAGCCTTTTCAAATGCGGGAGAAAATAAAATGGCGTGAACGCGTTCGGCCAGCCCGTGATGCAGGACGAAGTCGCGGGCAAATTCGTAGTCGCCGCGATCGGTCAACACGAACTTGAGTTCATCGTGCGACCGGAGCGCGTCCAGATTCTCGAGCGCGAAAGTGTTGGCTTCGCCGGAGTGCGGACACTTTACGTCGACGATCTTGATGACTTGCTTCGGGACCCGCGCCAGTGGCCGCTCGCCGCTCGTTTCGAGCAGCACTTGGTAATCAGCGTCCAGAAGTTGCTCTATCAGTGGGATCACTTCGCGTTCCTGTAACATGGGTTCGCCGCCGGTGATCTCGACCAGCCCGCCGGCCGGACTTAGACGAGCCACTTCGCTGAGCACTTCTTCGAGCGTCATCTTGCGCCCGCCATAAAAACTGAACTCGCTATCGCACCACGAGCAGCGCAGGTTGCATCCGGTCAAACGCACGAAGACGCAGGGCAGGCCAGCATGCGTCGATTCACCCTGGAGCGACTTGTAGATTTCGGTGATCTGCATAAGACCAGTTGCGAGTTGCCAGCCGCCAGTTGCCAGTTATTCCGGCTTGCAGATGGAGGCTAGCAAGCCGTTCAGGATTCGACCTACTTCTGCACACATCTTCAGCAGCTCCAGCGTTTTCGCCGCCTCGATATATCCTAAATTCTGCGCTATGTGGAGTTGTGTTTCGACTTCCATTAGCGACCCTCGGGCTTGACCCAAGAAATAGCGAAACTCCTTCTCCGACAGCCGACCTTGCCCTTCCGCGATGTTGCTTGGGATGGAAACGGCGGCGCGTCTCAATTGCGACGTGAGTCCAAACTGCTCTTCTTTCGGGAAACCGGCAGTCGATCGATATGTTGCCGTCACGAGCTCCATCGCTCTTTGCCAGGCGACAAGATCTTTATACGATCGCCCCATGATTTCCCCCGGAAGATCAGTTGCCAGTTGCCAGCTTCCAGTTGCCAGTTACTCCGGCTTGCAGATGGGGGCTAGCAGAACTGGCAACTGGAAGCTGGCAACTGGCAACTGCTACTCTGAGTAGCGCGCCGTGGTCGTATCGGTCTCAAACACGGTGACGTCTTTCACCCTCACCCGGCCGTTGGTTACGCTGCTTAGGCGCGCATTGGTTTCGTCGTAGAAATATTTTGCGAGATTTTCGGCGGAGGGGTTGAGCACGGTGAAGGGCTCGATCTCGTTGATCATCTGGTGGTCGAGCCGGTCAATGGCGTGCTTCATCACGTCTTTCAAATCCTTGAAATCGAGCAGCAGGCCGGCCTTGTCGAGTTCGGCGCCCGCGAGGGTCACACGAATCTTGTAATTGTGGCCGTGCGGGTTCTCGCACTTGCCCTTGTAATTGCGCAGGTAGTGCCCGGCGGCGAATGTGTCTTCGACGGTGACTTCGTACATGAAATCCAGCTAGCCTCGGCTGTGACCTACATCCGTTTTATTGTACCTTTAGAGACCCGCGGAAATACGGCGGCTGACAGGTGCTGTTCGACCCTGTTTCCCACTGTCAAGCAAACCAAGGGCCAACTCCTTATAATCTGCTAACGTTCAGGCTGCTGCCCCGTCTATTTCTCTGCAAGGCAAGAACGAAGGATTGGGACCACTTGCAGGGGACAGAGACAGACCATGCCGGCCGATTCTTATGCAATCGCAATTCCGGTTGGCGAGAATTCCCGTTCGAGGCGGGCGGCAAACAATAGCGATAGCGGCAACCAGAACCCCACGTCGTATAGGGATGTAAGGGGCTCCTTGGCAGCACAGGGCAACCGCATTGACGACACCAGTCTGATCCGCGAGGCGCAGCAGGGCAACCGCGCGGCCTTCGAGGTCCTGGTGCGCCACTACGATCAGTCGGTGCTGCGGCTGGCGCTGCACCTGACCGGATCGGAGTCCGACGCCCAGGACGTCTATCAGGAGGCCTTCCTTAAGGCGTATAAGAATCTTGGCAGTTTCCGCTTTGAGTGTTCCTTCTACACCTGGATCTACCGGATCGTCACCAATCTCTGCCTGGATCATCTGCGGAAACGGAATGTGCGCAAGGAAGAGGGTCCGGTTGCGGTGGACGCGTCGGGCGAAGAGTACAGCCGGTTGGAGCAGTTTGCGGATGCGCGCTCGGGAGCCAATCCGGAACGCGATTTGATGCGGCGGGAGCTGGGGCGGAAGATCGGACTGGCCTTGTCGGGACTAACACCCCGGGAGCGAATGGTGTTCGAGTTGAAGCATTATCACGGGCTGAAACTGCGCACGGTGGGCGAGATGCTGAATACGACAGAGGAGACGGCGAAGAATACGTTGTTTCGCGCGACGCAAAAGCTGCGCGTCGCGCTGGCGGAGATGCGATGAGTTTGGAAGCGGTTCCCGCGAAGGGATACGACAATGAAATGTGATTGGGTACGACAAAATATTCTGTTCTACGTCTACAACGAGCTCGAGGACGACGCTCGCTACGAGGTAGAGCAGCACCTGGCGCGGTGTCCGGAATGCGCCACGGAATTGAAAGCGACGCGCAAGTTCCACGCGACGTTTTCAGAAATGCCGGTAGCGGAGCCGGCTCCGAACCTGCTGGCGGCCTCGCGGATGCGCCTGCAGGAAGCGCTCGAAACGACACGGCAGGGGGGGGTCTGGCATCGGCTGATCCTCGAGCCCGCGAACTGGCTACGTCAGATTCGCATGGCGCCGGCACTGGCAGCACTGATTTTCATCGTCGGATTTGGCGGAGGCATTGGCGCGACTTATAACTTTCTCTCGGCACGCGGCGGGGAAGGCGTGGTAACGGGTTCGCTCGGATCGGGCAATGCGCCGCAGCCGCTGGAGTCGTCTGCCATTGCGGGCATCCGGTCGGTGACGCAGGAGCCGGGAACGAATCAGGTGAGCATCAAGTACGACACGGTTTCGACCCAGGAAGCGCAAGGCTCTTTGAACGACCAGCGCATCCAGCAGTTGCTGTTGTTTGCGGCGCGCAGCAACTACAACTCGGGAGTGCGGATGGACTCGGTGGATGTGCTGACGCAGACGCCCGACGATTCGCGGGTGCGGGAAGCGCTGATGTATGCCTTGCAGAACGATTCGAATCCGGGCGTGCGTTTGAAGGCGCTGGATGGGCTGAGTGGTTTTGTGCGGCAGGATGCGCAAGTGCGGGATGGAGTTTTGCGGGCGCTGGTCAGCGACAGCAACTCGGGCGTTCGGATGCTGGCCTTGCGACTGGCAGAGCCGATGAAAGCAGACAGCAATGTGCGATCGGTGCTGACCAGAGTGTCGCGGACGGATGAGAACGCCTCGATCCGCTCGCAGGCTCGTACGATGCTGGCGCAGATGCCGGAGATGGATTAGGAACGGTCGTTCGCTGTCCGCTACTCGCTGCTCGCCCTGGACTGAGCGGGTTGGCGAACCGCGAATAGCGAATAGCGAGTGGCGTACTACGCAAAAGTAATCGGCTGAGGAGGACATTCATTGAAGCACGCAATAAAATTCGTCGGCGTCGGAGTGCTGCTGGCGGCGCTGCAATCTCTGGCTCTCTGCCAGGAAGCTCGGGTGTATCGCGAAGGCAGCAACTGGGTCCAGGAAATGACTGGAGACCTGGGTGCGGCGAGGAATCTGCGGGTGAAACTGGCCGCAGGGTCGGTAAAGGTTCAGGGTGGATCGCAAGCGGGGATTACATACGTCATTCATCGCAAAGCCTATACATCTTCAGAAGAGAAGGCGCGCCATGAATTTGAGTCTTACAAGATCAACACCTCTGTAAAGGGAGACACGGCGTGGATCGTGGCGGAGTTGAGCCGGCGGGATTCCAAGTGCTCCGATGAGTTTGTCATCAATGTGCCGCGGAACTTGCAGTCCGCCAAGGTCGAGACCGGGGGCGGCAGCGTAGACGCGGCCGGGATTGCCGGACGTGTCGAACTCGAGAGCGGTGGTGGAAATATTCGCCTGGATGATATCGGCGGCGAGGTGACGGCGGAAACCGGCGGGGGCGCGATTGAGGTGGGCAGCGTGGAAGGCAATGTGACTCTCCAGACGGGCGGAGGAAATATCAAGATTGCATCCGCCAAGGGCGAGATCAAGGCGGAAAGTGGAGGCGGAAGCGTAGTCGTTCTTTCCGGTCTGCAAGGCGCGGTGCTGGAGACGGGCGGAGGCAGCATTCGGGTGGATAAGTGCAGCGGGCCCGTGAAAGCCACGACCGGCGGCGGCAGCGTGGACCTGGGCGACATCGGAGGGGCCGCGGAAATTGAGACCGGCGCGGGCAGCATCCGGCTGGCTTCCGCGAAAGGGCGGGTGCGGGCCGAGACGGGTGGAGGCAGTATTCAGTTGGACGGAGCGACGTCGGTGCAGGCGGAAACTTCAGCCGGCGGAATCATCGTGAAGCTGCTCTCATCGAGCGGCGCCGCCAGTCGCAGCAATTCCACGCTTGAAACCTCGGCCGGCGACATCACTGTCTACCTCGCGAATGACCTGGCGATCTCTATTCGAGCGGAGATCGAAATGGCCAATGGCCACACGATCCACAGCGACTTCTCTGATATTCGCGTGTCCAGTGAAGGCGGACCGTATGGGCCGAAAACCGTGACTGCTGAAGGTCAGCTCAATGGAGGCGGACCGGTGCTGAAGGTCCGAACAAATTCCGGGAATGTAAGCTTCCGCCGCGTCAGTCGCTAGCGGGATGAAAAACAGTCGGCGGTCGCCAGTCGACTAGCGACCAACGACTCTATTCGGGAGGGTCTATGATCCATCGTTTCCTGCTTTGCACGTTTCTTTTTACGCTGGTCGCCAGCGCGCAACCAGCGGAACTGAACGAAGAGTCGAACTCTAATCGCATGGGCGCAAGCTGGGACTGGAGCTACGACGCGGAGGAAGGCGGCGGGTCTTCCTATCTCGGAGTGGACATCGCCGACGTTTCTCCGGAGCGGCTGGGAGAATTGAAACTCAAGGAGGAGCACGGTGCGGAGGTCACCATGGTTGACCAGGACGCTCCCGCCGGAAAAGCCGGGCTGCACGAGCACGACGTCATCGTAAATCTGAACGGTACCGCGGTAGAGAGTGCCGCCCAATTGCGCCGGATGATCAGGGAAACCCCGCCCGGCCGCGTCGTAAGTCTCGGCATCAGCCGCGACGGTCAACCACTGACCATCAAGCTGCAACTCGCCGACCGGCACAAGTCGACGGGGTGGGATCAGAACGGCAAGTTCGAGATGCCGAAGATGCCCAAGATGCCCGACTTGCCGGAGTTCGACTTGCCCGTCTCGGTAGTTGTCGTCCATTCGGGGATGCGCAGCGGGCTGATGGTGGAAAACATTACTCCGCAACTCGGAGATTTCTTTGGGGTCAAGGGCGGCAAGGGCGTGCTGGTGCGCTCGGTGGAGAAAGGCAGCCGCGGGGAAAAGGCGGGATTCCGTGCCGGCGATGTGGTCGTTAAGGTCAACAACCAGCCGGTGCACGATTCCTCCGATTTCACGCATGCTCTGCGGTCGTCGTCGGGCGGCGCGGCCTCCGTGACGGTGATGCGCGAGAAGAAAGAGCAGACTCTGACGCTGACTCTCCCCGAAAAGAAGGACTCCGGCACCCTCCAGGAAGAGAGCTTTGACTGTCCCGAGTTCAGCTTGGAGACCGAGCAGGCGATCAACCGCGCCGAAGAGGAGGTACTCGCCCGCGTGGGTCCGGCCATCATGCAGAAAGCGCAGCAGGCGTTGCGTTCGAGCGACATGGACTTGAGACACTTGGATAAGAAGCTGCAGGATTTTCAGCAGAAAATGGAAGAACGCCAGCAAAGAATGCAGGAACGGCACCACAGGCTGCGCCATGAGTTATCTGGAGACTGGGCGGAGATCTGACATTGTTACAGTGGGGCGGCCGGCAGGTTACGAAGGTCACCAGTGCTGGAATGGAATCCTGGGCCTAGGAATCCTGGGTTTACGAGCGGGAGGGCCAGATTCCGGGCGCGCACTACCCACTGGTTACCTGTCGCGGTGACGAAAATCCCGATAAGCTGTTGCCGCGATGGCTTTCCGCGCCCTGTTGTTTTCAAAAAACGCCGAGACGAACGCCGCCCTGGAGACGGCCTGCGAAAGTACAGGGATCCGCGCTGAAGTCTGTTCCGACATCTTTACAGCCATCGAAAAAGTGAAGACGAAGGCATTTTCTTGCGTGATTGCGGACTGGGCCGACCAGCCGGAGGCGAGCTTCCTGTTGAAACGTGCTCGCGAGTCCGCGCCGAACCGCGAGACGGTGGCCATTGCCATCGTCGATCGCGGCCCCACGCCGGCAGAACTGCGCGATAACCGGCTGGGTTTTCTAATCTATCGTCCAATTTCTGTCGAGGAAGCCGACGCCGTGCTGGAGAAGGCGTGTGAGCAGATGCAACCGTTGAGCGCAAAGGATGCCGAAGAGTCGTCCAGGCAAGCCGATGCGAGCAGCGAAGGTCCCAGCCCAGCTTCCGACGGCGCCGATACGCCGGAGCACAGTCTGCAAGAGCCTTCAGCCAGTTTCCCGGAAGCGAACGCAGCATACAGCACCGGCGAAATTGCAAGTGCCGAAGACGAAGAAAAACCTCAAGGGCGTAGTCACACGCCAGTGTTCCGCGGAGCCTGCGCCGCTCTGCTTGTGCTTGCGGCCGCGTTTTTCCTGTGGAGATCGCGCCAGGGTTTCGAATATCTGTCGCAGACGCCGGAGGGAATGTACCGTGTTTTGCGGGAATCGGTGGCGGCGCTTTTTTATCAGAACCAAACCGGGGCGTTACCCGTCGCTTCCGCCGGGAGCGACGCGCAGCAGGGTGCCTACTTCAGCAGAAATCCCAGTCCCAATGCCAAGCCACCCGCGCTGGGGGTGGTTGCAACCGAGTCCACGCTGACGGAAGCGCGCATGCCTTTACCAAAGGCTTCGGATCTCCCGCTGCCCGTGCCGGTGTTTGAGCATCAAGACGCGGCGCCCATTCGCGTGGAACGAGCGGCGATTCCCGAAAGCATGAGAAACTCGCCGCCGATTGCCCCGCCGCTTGTGGTAGCGGTGACGCCGGCGCAGATGATGCCGGTCTCCGCGCCGCAACCGCCGCCTGCCATTCAGCAAATCAGCGAACCCGTCGCGGTGAGCGAGGAAGCCGCACGGGCCCTGCTGCTTCACAGCGTCGATCCCGTGTATCCACCGGAAGCGTTAGCGCAGAAACTTCACGGACCGGTGATACTGCAGGCGCGGGTGGGGCGCGATGGCACGGTTGAGGATCTGAAAATTGTTCGCGGATATTTTATTCTGGGCCGGGCGGCAATCGCCGCAGTCAAGCAGTGGCGATTCCGACCCTACACGGTCAACGGCCACGCTGCCGCAACTCAAACCGTGCTCACCATCGATTTCAGCTATCCGCCAGGGTAGCGAAGCCGCACAACTCCAAGAGCTTGCTGGTGGAGAGACGGGCGTCCCCGCCCGGCTTGGCGGGGCCCTTCGGCTCCGCTCAGGGCAGGCTCCGCCCCGCCGCCACACAACCGACTACTTGTGCTCTTCGTGTCCCTCCTGCGCGCTGGTTGGAGCGTTCACGCCGGTAGATTTCTTCCAATAGTCCTGCACCGCAGGCGGCAGCTTGTCGATGCGAGTAAGAAACGCCGTGACCTTCCATATGTCCGGCTCCGAGAGCGTCTGATCCCAGGCGGGCATGCCGGTATAGCGGACGCCGTTGTGAATCACGTAGAAGACGTGCCATTCCGGATCATCGAGCGGGTGAAGAATGAAGTTCGGCGGCGGCGGATAGAACGATTTCTCCAAGGTCGAGGGCTGGCGGTCGATGCGGCCATGGCAAAGCGCACAATTCATGGTGAAGATCTTCAGCCCCTCGATCAGATTCTCATCCGTGGGCGGTACGGGATTGTTCAGGCGGGGAGCATGCCGCTCCACCGAATTGTCGAGCGCGCTCATGGCGATGTGGCGTTCCAGCGCAGGAGGGGCGACGTTGGAGCGAGTCGGCAAAAAGCCCAGCAGGGCGAGGCCCAGGCCGCCGATCAGCAGAACCAGAATGGTGATGACCATCCCCAGAATGAAGTTGCGCATTTCAGAGCCTCGGAGAACCTGGAAGATCAGGCCCACTCTTTCTATATATAACAGGAGCGCAGCGCAGACGGCAGCAGAACGCATGATCGCGCGGAAGTTAGTAAGCGTGCAGCCGGCGAGCCTCGCGCACGAGATCGGACACCTTGGGCAGGAAAAATTCCTCCTGCGGCGGAGAAAAAGGAACCGGCGTGTCGAGCGAAGTCAGCCGGACAATCGGGCCATCGAGGTCGTCGAACGCTTCTTCGTTGATGATCGCGGAAATTTCTCCGGCCAATCCCCCGGTGCGCGCGTGTTCGTGAAGAATGATGACTTTATTGGTCTTCTTCACGGTGGCCGCAATCGCCGCGCGATCGAGCGGCGAGACCGTGCGCAGGTCGATGACTTCGATTTCAATTCCTTCTTTGCTAAGAATTTCGGCCGCTTCAAGCGCGGTATACAGCATGGCGGCGTAGGTGATCACGCTCAGATGATGCCCCTCGCGCGCCACCCGCGCCTTGCCCAGCGGAACCACGTAGTCAACTTCAGAGCCCGGAATTTCTTCTTTGATTCTGCGGTAAAGATACTTGTGTTCGAAAAAAATCACCGGATTGTTGTCGCGGATCGCCGCCTTGATCAGTCCCTTGGCATCGTAGGCCGTCGCCGGACAAACAACTTTCAACCCCGGCGCGTGCACGAACCACATCTCCGGATTCTGCGAGTGGAACGGCCCGCCATGCACATTCCCGCCGCTCGGACCGCGCAGCACCAGCGGAGCCGGAGCTCCCCAGCGATAGTGCGCCTTGGCGGCCATGTTGACGATCTGATTGAAAGCGCAGCCGATGAAATCCATGAACTGGAACTCGGCCACGGGGCGCAACCCGGTAAGCGCAGCGCCGAAAGCAGCGCCCATAATGGCCGACTCAGCAATCGGAGTATCAATCACGCGCTCGGGGCCAAAGCGGTCAATGAAGCCGTCGGTGACTTTAAAGGCGCCGCCGTAAATGCCGATGTCCTCGCCCAGGCAAAACACAGTCGGGTCGCGCTCCATCTCCTCCCAGATTCCCTGGCGGACGGCTTCGAGGTAGGTGACGACGGGCATGTGGAGGAAGTGTACCGCAAGGCAGTTCCCGGTTGTCGGTTCTCAGTTCTCAATAGAGGCGGCATTGGTCTTGAAGCAGTTCATTGCAAAAGTTGTTTTCGGCCAATTCCAACTTCGGGAATTTGGACGTCGCTTCTGCGTGTTCCGAACGATGCCCTTGTGTGTCCTGCCACGTAGTCTCGATGCACTAAGGGCACATTGACCGTGTGGGATTTCAGACGTAGATTGCCACTCAATGCTTTCTAAACCTCCGCGTTTTTAGCGGATGCTTCCAGCCTTGAGCCGTTCGGCCCCAAGGCGCAACTGTCCTCGCACGAACAGGACGACGTCAGCGATCGCCCTGTGCTCGGTCGAGTGGTTTAAGCACGTCGCATCGTCTCTCAACAAACTGGCGTAGGCCGCAGTGTGTCTGGCTAGCCCAAGGAGTGTTCAAAAATGAAGACGTGGAATGTAAGTAGCGGAGCTTTGCTTATTATCCTTTGGATGGTTGCAATCGGGGCGTGGGCGCAACAGGACCCGGGCCCGCGGCCGGGTCCCGCGACAGCGGGAGGGCCTTACCCTACCCTCAACGCCAACGAACAGGCTTTCTTCAACCAGGCATTTCTGCGGTTCCAGGAGGTGGACACCGTCACCGGAACCGGTGGTGGTCTGGGACCGACGTTCAACGGCAACAGTTGCGTCATGTGCCATACGCAGCCGGCCATCGGCGGCTCCGGCCCGGGGTTGGCCAGTCCGCAGAATCCGGTTCCGAATCCGCAGGTGGCGCTGGCTACGCTTGACGGAGCCACCAACTTCGTCCCTTCGTTCATCACCCCGGGCGGTCCGGTGCGCGAGGCGCGCTTCGTCCAAAATGCGGACGGCTCGCTCGATGGCGGCGTTCATGGCTTGTATACGATTGCCGGCCGCTCGGATGCGCCGGGCTGTACGCTTGAACAACCGAATTTCGCGCAGCAGCTTGCCGCCAACAACGTAATTTTCCGCATCCCGACTCCTCTTTTCGGGTTGGGCCTGGTCGAGAACACGCCGGACGCTACTCTGCAGGCAAACCTGGCTGCCACGCAAGCTGCCAGGTCCCGACTCGGTATCGGCGGCACTTTCAATACCAGCGGCAACGACGGTACGATCACGCGCTTCGGCTGGAAGGCCCAGAATAAATCGCTGCTGATGTTCGCCGGCGAAGCCTACAACGTCGAACTGGGGGTCTCGAATGAACTATTTCCGAATGAACGCAGCGCCGTGCCCGGTTGTGCGTTCAACCCGACACCGGAGGACGCGAGCAACATTCTGAACGGGAATCCGGCCAGTTCGAATTACAACACACCCCTCGGGACGGTATCGGAGATGTCATCGGATATCGTCAACTTCGCCGCCTTCATGCGGCTTGCAGCGCCCGCGACGCCCGCCGCGCCGACTGCATCCACCGAGAACGGTTCCAACTTGTTCAACCATATTGGCTGTGCTCTGTGTCACTCACCCGCACTGACCTCGGCGGCATCTCCCTACACCGGTATGGGCGGAGTGACCTACAATCCGTACTCCGATTTCGCGCTCCACCATATGGGCTCGGGTCTGGCGGACGGCATCAACCAAGGCGCGGCAGGACCGGATCAGTTCCGCACGGCGCCTTTATGGGGTGTAGGCCAGCGCCTGTTTTTTCTGCATGACGGACGCACTTCTGACTTGCTGCAGGCCATCAAAGACCACAGTTCCGGCGGCGGTTGTCAAAGCGCACACATTCATCAGGCCAGCCATCAGGTCAGCGAGCAAGCTTGCGGCTCGGAAGCAGACACCGTGATCCAAAATTTCAAACTGCTCAGCCCGTCGCAGATTCAGGACCTCCTGAACTTCCTGCGCTCGCTATAAACCTGCGGCCGGGTGCCCCACACATTCGCGTTCCTTGCGAATGTGTGGGTGTCCGCGTCACCCCACTCTTTGTATCTCACCTCGTATCTCACCGCGGAGAATAGGACCTCGACGGGAACGCCCCACCCACCAAATCATGAGTCTTGTAATAATTACAGTGTAATTATTACACTACTGTGCCTGTTTTACCACACAAGCCACCTAGCATTATCAATGACTTGGGAGGTCGGAAAAAGCATAAAAGCTGACTATCAGTCACACTAATGCCCAATCAAGGCCCGGTATTTTCGCCTTTTGTGCGCTAAATCTGGCTTGAATTGTACGTACAATATTATCTGCAGAGTGTTCCACGTGGAACACTGTGCGTACATTTGGTTGGCGGGCGGGATCGCGCGGTCCACTCCGAAGGCAAATCGCTTACAATTCCTCTTCCTGCGGTTTCGCCAATCATGACTGTCGCGGTACGTTCTTTTGCGAAGATCAATCTCGGGCTCTACATCGGGGCCGCGCGCGCGGACGGATATCACCATCTGCGCACGGTGTACCAGACGATTGCGCTGCATGACGTGATCCGGGTGAGCATTGAACGAAACTCGGGGCGGGGCAGCGGAATTGAGATCCTGTGCACGAATAAAGACCCGCGGGTTCCGCTGGATTCGTCGAACACCTGCTATCGCATCGCCGAGCGGGTGCTGGATGAACTCGGCGCCCAGGGCCGAGTCCGCATCGAGATCGAGAAGCGGCTGCCGGTGCAGGGAGGGCTGGGCGCGGCCTCTTCGAATGCGGTGGCAACCATGTTTGCGCTGGAGCTAGCCCTAAGAAAGACGCGGGCGCTCAAGAAAAAATTATCCCCTGCGGCGCGGCTGCGCATTGCCGCTGAAGTCGGCTCGGACCTGCCGCTGTTTCTCGTGGGCGGAACGGCATTGGGAGTGGGTCGCGGCGAGGAGGTGTATCCGCTTGTTGACCTGCCTTCTCTGCCCGTGGTGGTGGTGACTCCGGGAATCGGCGTCTCAACGCCGAAGGCGTTCGCGGATTGGGATGCGCTCATGAAAGACGGCCCGTGTGTTGACGGGGCTTCGCCCCGTCCCGGCGGGGCAGAGCCCCGCCTCCACACAACCACCCGGCAATTGACGCGGCCGCGAGCCTCCGATAGACTACTTGAGGCTGGCTGCGCGCTTTCGGCGTGGCTGAGTGGTTCACCCAGCATTATAGGTTCACCCAACACCGGTGCTCCTGCAAGAGGCGGGAGCCGGGCCGGGAACTTGCTTCTCGACCTTGTCCGTACCGGGATTGAAAACGACTTCGAAAAGGTCGTCTTTCCTCAATATCCCGAATTGCGTGACATAAAAGGTGCGCTGGAGCGCGCGGGGTCGAGATACGCTTCGCTCTCCGGGTCAGGGTCAACCCTGTACGGGCTGTTCCGGTCGCCAGCCGACGCCGCGAAGGCGGCCAGCCGTCTGCGGAAGCAGGGGCTGAAGGCAGTGGCGACCAGCACGTTGACGCGCCAGCAGTATTGGAAAAAGTCGCTGGTCGTTGGTCGTTAGTCGCTGGTCGTTAGTCGTTGGCCGCTGGCGTTCGGTTCTGGGGTATGATTTAGTGGCCAGCCAAATTGATCGTGCATCTTGGGCCGTCGACTAATGGTAGGTCAAGTGCCTTTGGAGCACTTTGTCTAGGTTCGAATCCTAGCGGCCCAGCCAGATAAACAGTTCTCAGTTGCCAGTTCTCAGTCGAGATCCTGGAGCCCCACAACTGAGAACCGACAACTGAGAACCGGGAACTGAGAACTGAGAACCGGGAACTGAGAACTGGGAACTGGGAACTGGGAACTGGGAACTGAAACTATGTCCACAGTTGCAACCACGACTGCCGAAAAAACGACCGCGGAAAAAAAGCCGCCTACGGACGAGAAAACGGAACGCAAGCCGCAGCGCGCCCGGGTTGACGACCGATTCAAGGTCTTCTGCGGAACTGCCAACGAGCCGCTCTGCGACGAGGTCTGCCACTTTCTTGGGTTGACGCGCGGCCAGGCTCTGGTCACGCGCTTCAAGGATGGCGAAGCGTATGTGCAGATCCAGGAGAACGTGCGCGGGGCCGACGTCTTCGTGATGCAGCCCACCTGCCAGCCGGTGGACATGCACCTGATGGAACTGCTGCTGATGATGGACGCGCTCAAACGGGCTTCGGCGCGACGCATCACGGCTGTGATCCCGTACTACGGCTACGCGCGCCAGGATCGCAAAGACAAGCCGCGCGTGCCGATTTCGTCGAAGCTGGTGGCCGACCTGCTGACCACCGCCGGCGCCGACCGCGCTCTGGTTGTCGACTTGCACGCGCCGCAGTTGCAGGGATTTTTTAATATTCCGGTGGACCACCTGTTCGCTTCGCCGGTGCTGGTGGATTACTTCAGGAAACTGAATCTGCCGAATCTGACGGTGGTTTCGCCGGATGCCGGCGGTGTGGAACGCGCCCGCTTTTTCGCGAAGAAGATCGACGCGGCCCTGGCCATCGTGGATAAGCGGCGCGTCGAGATGAATGTGGCGGAAGTAATGAACGTGATCGGCGACGTCAGTGGCCGCACCTGTCTCATCATCGACGATCTGATCGACACGGGAGGCACGCTGGTGAAAGTGGCGCAGGCACTGATAGAGAATGGCGCCACCACCGTCTACGCCTGTTGCTCGCACCCGGTACTCTCGGGGGCGGCGGTGGAAATTCTGGTGAACTCTCCGATCGCCGAGGTGGTCGTCACCAACACCATTCCGCTGAGCGAAGCGGCAAGGCAAGTCCCGAAGATCAAGGTGCTTTCGATCGCGGGGCTGATTGGGCGGGCAATTCAGTCGATTCACGAAGAGACTTCGGTCAGTAAGCTTTTTATTTAGGAACGTCGTTCGCTGTTCGCTATTGGCTGTTCGCCTCTGGATGAACCGGTTTGCGAATCGCGAAAGGCGAACGACGAACAGCTATACCACGAAGGACGGAAACGGAATTATGGCGACAGCAACGGATGTCAGCATTCTCGAAGCGCACAAGCGCGAACCAGGCACCAAAAACGCCGCCCGGCGCGTGCGTGCCGGCGGAAAGATTCCAGCCGTGGTATACGGAGCGGGCAAAGACTCGGCTGCGGTCGCGGTCGATCCGCGGCAGATCATGCGCATCCTGAAGTCGGAGAGCGGGCACAACACGATCTTTGAACTGGCGCTCGACAGCGATCGCTCGAAAGCCATGATCGTGGACTGGCAGTTCGAACCCATCAAGGGAACGCTGCTCCACGTGGACCTGCAGCGCATCGCGATGGACCAGAGGCTCACGGTCACGGTTCCTATCGTGCTCAAAGGCGAGGCAGCGGGCGTGAAGACGGAGGGCGGCATCCTCGAGCAATTGCTGCGCGGAATCGAGGTTGAGTGTCTTCCGGCGGATATACCGAAGTCCATCGAAGTGGACATCAGCCACCTGGTGTTCGGCGTCGAAGTGCGGGTGAAAGATCTGCCGCACAGCGAGAAGGTGAAGTTCCTGACCGACGAGAACCAGATGATCGCGCACATCACCACGGTGAAGGAAGAAGTGGTTGCGGCTCCCGAGGTGGTGGCGGAGGAGGCGGCAGCTCCGGCTGAACCCGAGGTCATCAAGAAGGGCAAGCAGGAAGTGGAGGGTGAAGGCGAGGCCGAGGGCGATGCCAAGGCCAAGGCCAAGCCCGAGAAGGCCGAAAAGCCTGAGAAGAAAGAGAAGAAATAGCGCTTGTCAAAGCGAAGCGATCAGCTTCTAGCGAAGAGCCAAAAGCTGAGAGCTGAGAGCTGAGAGCTGAAAGCTAACTTGCGTGAAACTGATCGTCGGTTTGGGCAACCCAGGAATCGAGTACCAGTTCACGCCGCACAATCTCGGGTTCTTGACGATCGACCGGATGGCCAACAACCTCGGGATCGAAATCAGGAATCGCCAGTGCCGCGCGCTGACTGCGCGGGCGACGGTCGCCGGTGAGCCGGTGCTCTTGGCTAAGCCGGAAACCTACATGAACCTGAGTGGGCTTTCGGTACGGGAACTGGTGGTGGAACATCAGGTCGATGTAACGCGCGACCTGATTGTGATTTACGACGAACTCTACTTGCCGCTGGGAACGATTCGCATCCGGCAGAGAGGCGGTTCGGCGGGGCATAACGGGATGGAGTCCATCCTCAGTTCCGGCACCCTCTGGACCCACGAGTTTTTGCGGATTCGGCTGGGGATTGCGCCTGACCACGAAGTCGCGGACAGCGCGCAGTATGTGTTGACGCCGTTCCGCAAGGCGCAGGAGAAAGTTGTGGATGAAATCCTCGACACGGCAGTGCAGGCGGTCGAGGTGATTTTGAAAGAAGGACCGGCGGCGGCGATGAACCGGTTCAATCGCAAGACGGAAGACGGTGGTCAGTGATCGGTGGTCAGTGGCCAGTCGCCGCAAATTCGCACGGGGATTGTAAGAATTTTGGGTAACTGGTCACCGGCCCCTGCCCACTGATTTTTGGAGATAACGAATGAATCGTAAATATGAATTGATGTTCATCGTCCGGCCCGACATGGTGGACGAGGATCTTAACAAACTGATTTCCACGCTCGAGTCTTCGGTGACCGCGGCGGGAGGCACGGCCAAGAGCGAGGTCTGGGGCAAACGCCGTCTCGCATACAGGGTAGGCAAGTTCAACGATGGCATCTTCGTGCTGATGATGATCGAAGCCACGGGCGCCATCGTGCACGAAGTCGAACGCCGCCTGCGCGTGACCGAGCCGGTGATCAAGTTCCTTACCGTGCGCACGGACGAAGAACTGAAGCGGCTCGACAAGATCAAGAAGATCCGCGACTCGAAAAAGAAAGCCAGCGCACAGCCGGCCGCAGCCGCCGCTCCCGTAACACCGGCGACGCCGGAAGCGGGGACGGAAACGCCGGCCTCGGCCCCGGTTTAGGTTGGGGCCGGATCTTGGTTGGGCGCGGTTTTCGTAGTTTCGCAACCGCCGACAAGAGCGGGGCAGAGCCCCGCCACCACACAATCGAACTCTTAGAAAGCAGGAGCACTATGGCAGAAGAGACAAAAGCACCGAGCGCGGGATCAAGCCACGGCGAAAGCCGTCCGGAGCGTAGCGGAGGCGATCGCCCCGAGCGCAGTGGGCCGCGCGGTCCCCGTCCCGGCGGAGGTCCCGGTGGTCCCCGCGAAGGCGGCCGCAAGTTCTTCCGGCGCAAGAAGGTTTGCAAGTTCTGCGTCGAGAAGATCGAAGCGGTCAATTATAAAGATGTGCGTCTGCTGGCGCAGTTCGTGGCGGAAAGCGGCAAAATCACTCCGCGACGCCTGACCGGTGTGTGCACGCCGCACCAGCGCCGTCTGTCGAGGGCCATCAAGCAGGCGCGCAATATCGCCCTGCTGCCGTTCGCGGGACGCGCGCAGTAAGTTTCACTAGAACAAGATCAAGGTTTCCCCTGTGAAACCCTGTGTCCTCTGTGGTGAGGACTTTTCTCAACCACAGAGGACACAGGGGTCCACAGGGGACAGCCAGCGAAACGGAGTCATTCATGGAAGTCATCCTGAAAGAAGACGTGCCCAAGCTGGGCAACCGCGGCGAGGTGGTAAAAGTCGCCGAGGGCTACGGGCGGAATTTTCTGCTGCCCAAGAAACTGGCGATTGAGGCTACCGTCGCCAATAAGACTGTAATCGAGCAGATGAAGGCCGCCGCTGTTCGCCGCTCCGCCAAGGAAAAGACGGAAGCCGAAGCGCTGGCCAAGCAGTTTGACGGGCTCGAGGTGAAGTTCCTGCGCAAGTCCGGCGAAGCCGATCAGTTGTTCGGATCGGTCACCGCTGGTGACATTGCCGAAGCGCTTGAGAAGAAGAGCTTCCACATCGATCGCCGGAAGATCCAGCTGCACGAGCCACTCAAGATCGTCGGCGAGTTCACGATCCCCATCAAGCTGCACAAGGACGTGACCACGCACCTGAAGGTCGTGGTCGACAAGGAAGCGGCTGCGGCAGAATAGTTTTTTGCAATGGAGGGACGGGCGTCCTCGCCCGTCCTGTCGGGCGTCCTCGCCCGGCGCTCCATCATCCGACATCCGCCCCGAAGAATTCCTCTACTTTTCTCAAGTCTGTTGTTTTGCTGTAAGGCGGAAGACTCTCCACAAACACGCGCCCGTACTGCTTCTTCAAAATCCGATTATCGAGCAGCGCCAGCAAACCGCGATCGTGCAGCGATCGAATCAGTCTCCCAAATCCCTGCTTCAGCGTAATGACCGCGCTCGGCACCTGGTACTCGAAGAAGGCGTTGCCGCCGCCGGCGTCGATGGCTTTCACCCGGGCCGCAACCACCGGATCGCTCGGGACGGCAAAGGGCAAGCGATCGATAATGACACAGCTCAACTGTTCGCCTTGCACGTCCACTCCTTGCCAGAACGAAGAGGTCCCAAACAACACGGCGTGGGGAGTGAGCCGGAACTCCTCAAGCAGCGCCGACTTCGGAGCATCGCCTTGCTTGAGCACCGGAAACTCCAACTGGCCAAGCAGCCGCTCATAAATGTCATTCATCTGCGCGTAGCTGGTGAAGAGCACAAACGCGCGCCCCCGCGTGATCTCGAGCAATCGGCGAATAACCCCGGCAGCCTCGCCCGCGAACTGCGGCGTGCGTGGATCGGGCAGATCGGGCGGGACGTAAAGCATCGCCTGGCTTTCGTAATCGAAGTGCGAGGCGACGATCAGTTCGCGCGCGTGATCAAGGCCGAGCCGCTGCCGTATGTATTCAAACCCGCTGCCGACGGCCAGTGTGGCTGAGGTGAGCACCGAAGTTTCCAGCTTCGACCACAGGCACTCGCGCAAAATCTGGCCGACTTCGATCGGAGTGGCCTGCAGAAAAATATTGGTGCGGCGCTTTCCCGCAGGGGCTAAAGCCTCTTTCTCAAACACGGACGTTGTGGCGTGGCTGAAGCCACGCCCTTTCAAAGCTGCGCCGGTCGAAGCGCCCGGTGCTCCGCGAAAGCTTCGCCGCTCGATCCAGAAGACCGTGTTGGGATCCTCGTTTTCCATCACGAAGCGCAGTTGCACCAGCAATTGCTGCGCCCGGCGTACAAGCGTGAAGACTTCTTCCGGTTTTTGTGGAAGTTGTTCCAGTTCCGCGCCCAGCCGGTACAGCGCTTGATTGAGGGCGAGAAATTCTTCCCCGTTTTCCTCCAGAAATTCGCGGCGAGAGTCGAAGGCAAACCGCCCTTCGTTCGCCGGCAGCAGCGAAAAAAATAACTGCGAGCGCTCCCGCAGCGACTGGATCGCTCCCGACATCTGCGGCGTGTAGAGATGCTCGCGCTGCAATAGGTGCTCGACGTCGCGCGTCAACTCATCCATCCGAAGGTTGCTGACCGAAATTCCAAAGTAGTTGCCCGCGACTTCTTCCAGTTCGTGCGCTTCGTCGAAGATCACCGCACCGCAGTCGGGAAGCACGCCGGCGTCGGGCGCGCCCTCGGCTTCGAGTTTGATGGAAAGGTCGGCGAAGAACAGGTGATGGTTGACGATGATGATGTCGCTCTCCGCCCCGCGCCTTCGCATCTCCGTGATGAAGCAGCGTTCCCATTCCTTGCATTTCTGGCCGAGACAGGTATCGGCTCGCGCGTCGAGCTTGTGCCAGAGGGCGCTGGCCTCGGGAAGTTCGGCGAGTTCGGCGCGATCGCCGGTCTGCGTCGTTTTCTCCCAGGCGGCGATGGCGCGGTAGTGCTCGATCTCTTCCAGTCCGCTGAGTACGGGCTGGTCGGTGAGGTCAAAAAGCTTCTTGCGGCAAAGATAGTTGTTGCGCCCCTTCATGTAGCAGACGCTCAGTTTTCGGTCCCCGTCGGGAAACAGCGCCCGCTCCAGCGCGGGGACGTCTTTGAAGAAAAGCTGCTCCTGCAGGTTCTTCGTGCCGGTCGAGATGATGACGCGTTTGCCCGAGCGGATCACCGGCAGGAGATAGGCCAGCGTCTTGCCGGTGCCCGTGCCGGCCTCGACTATCAGGTGCCTCTTTTCTTCGAGCGCCTCTTCCACTGCCTGCGCCATCTGCAACTGGCCCCGCCGAAATTCGTAGGCAGGGTGCGTTTTCGAGAGCAAGCCCCCCGGCGCGAAGAACTGGTACAGCGAGGATCCCGCAGAGCGATTTTCTGGAGGGGACACGGGATGGGCTGAGGGAGGCACGGAGTCTCTATAATAGCTAACCAGTCGCCAGTTGCCAGTTACCGGTAGTTCAATCAAAAGCTGGGACGGGGTAAAGCCCCGTCACCACACGAGCATTCAACTCTCACATGCCATCATCGACTTTGATTGCGAGAAATCTTTGAGCAAAAAGAAGCTCGCCCCACTCGTTGCCATCGTCGGGCGCCCCAACGTCGGCAAATCGACGCTCTTCAACCGGCTCAATGGATCGCGGCGCGCCATCGTCGGAGACGAGCCCGGCATCACTCGCGACCGCCTCTATGGCGAGGCCGAATGGCGCGGGCGCGAGTTCCGCGTGGTGGATACTGGCGGCATCGTTCCCGACGACAAGGACTTCATACCGTCGGAAATTTTCCGTCAGGCCAAGGTCGCGTTCGAAGAAGCGGCGGCCATTGTTATGGTCGTCGACGCCCGCACCGAGATCGCAGGGCCCGATCGCGAGTTGGCTCGACTTTTGGCGCGCACTGGCAAGCCGCTCTTTCTCGCCGTTAACAAGATGGACACCGACAAGCAGGATTCGTTGCTCGGTGAATTTCATTCGCTTGGAATGCGGAATGTGTTTCCGGTTTCGTCCGAGCATGGACGGGGCATCGACGATCTGCTGGACGCTGTCTTACTGGTGCTGCCCGCCGCCCCAAAGGCAACCACAGAGGGCACTGAGGTCACGGGGGAAAGCACAGAGGAAGGCTCACCAACTCCCGAGGAGCCGCATGAAATCAAGGTCGCGATCATCGGGCACCCGAACGTCGGAAAATCTACTCTGCTGAATCAACTCACGGGAACATCGCGGGCCATCGTCTCGCCCGTTGCGGGCACTACGCGAGATTCCATCGACCAAGTCATCCAGTACAAAGGCCGCAAGATTCGCTTCATAGATACCGCGGGCATCCGCCGCAAAGGCAAGACACGGCTGATGGCCGAGAAACTTTCGGTGGTCATGGCGCGTAAGAACATCGAAGACGCCGACATCGTGCTCTTCATGGTGGACGCTACCGAAGGCGCGAGCGGGCTCGACGCCAATATTGCAGGTTATGCCCACGAGAGCGGACGCTCAGTGATTATCCTGGTCAATAAGTGGGACTTGGTGGCGAGCGGCGAGAAGCGCGCCGTCAGCCAGTCTCGAACCGCTCGCATACAGGATGCCAAGCGTCCGCAAGACCGCGCCCTTTACGAAGAGCGCTTGCGCTACGGACTTAAGTTTCTGGCCTACGCTCCGGTGCTATTTCTTTCCGCGCACACCGGCAAGGGAGTGGAAAAAATTCTTCCGCTGATCGAAAAGGTGGCCGCCGAGCGCCGCAAGCGCATTACGACCGGCGAGATGAACCGCTTCCTCCGGACGGTTGACTTTGACCGTGCCTCCGTTCCAGTAAGCAAGCGCGTGAAAATCTACTACATGACGCAGGCCGGAGTGGCGCCGCCGACGTTCGTGCTCTTCACCGACCGCGCCGTAAAGCTGCACTTTTCCTATCAGCGGTTTCTTGAAAACCAGATTCGCGCTGCGTTTGGCTTCATGGGCTCACCTATCTGGATTAAGAACCGGGCGCGGGACTAGAAGGCGTCGAGAATGCCATTGGAATTTTCCTCTCCGGCACGCGCGTGTCTGAATGCTTAGACAGCGGAGAGGTGCGGCAGGTTCACGGCGGATCCTAGCGATTCACGGTCATGATGGTGGCGAGCATGGTGGCGATAAGTTTCTCCTCGACTCCGCGAACCGCGAAGGCGTCGGCGGCACAGACGGTAACGTTTCGCCCGGCGCGCTTTACGTGCGCTCGCGCCAGGAAACGATCGCCCACCGCGGGGGCCAGTAAGTTGACTTTGAATTCGATGGTGAGGACATCCGTTCCTTCCGGCGCCACACTCAGTGCGGCATAGCCGGAGGCCGAGTCCAGCACACTGGTGATGCCCCCGGCGTGAATGAAGCCATGCTGCTGCGTGAGTTCCGAGCGAAACGGGAACCCGATTTCGACCGAGCCCGGCTTCACTGAAACCAGCTCAGCTCCCAGAGTTTTCATGAACAGCTGCCGCGCAAAGTTGGCGCGGATTCGTTCGCTTGCGTCCTCCGGCATCAATCTTCCTCCGGTAGATCGTGCTCCGGTAGATCGTGCTCCGGTAAATTGTGCTCCAAACTTGCGGACTGTTCCCTGCAGCGCACGGACATGGTAGCAAATCTCTTCTAGCCGATGGGCTCCGCCGACGGCGGCAGCGGAGGCGCTTCGAACGGCGGCGGAGACTCCGGAACTGGAGGCAACTCCGGAGCAGGAGGCGCAGGCGCCGGATGCAGCAGCGCGTCAAGATTCGGATATCGAGCAGCAAGAAAATGCAGCGCGTACGCAGGGAAGAAAACAGTGGCCGGCACGCTCACCAGAGCGATCAGGTACATCAGGAGGAGCAACAACAAGGTTCCGAAGATTATCGCGAGACTGACGGTCGTCACGTTCCATCCCATCCCCGCGGCTCTGCCCGCCAGCACGGCAACCACAGCAGGGACCACGACGAACAGTATCGGGATGATCGCGATGATGCCGAACAAGATCGCCGCCGCGATGGAAAGCACCAGCTTGAGCAGCAGGTAAACGGCGTATCGTCCCTTCTCGGGCCCGATCATGCCCAGTAAACGGTGCCAGCCGTCGGCAAAATCGAGATCCTCGAGCGCCATAATCGGCACCAAAAAGTCTCTCGCCAGCACCTGAACCACTGCGGCGGCGAGCACGAACACTCCACACAGGCCCAGCAGCAGAATCACGCCGACTATCAACCGCCCGATGTGTTGCCGCAGATCTGTCGCCCAGCCCGCAGCCAGAGCCAGAGCGAGCGGCACGCCAACCAGAACCAGGAGAAACAGCCAAGATGCAATCTGGAACACAATCTGCCACAGAAAGAATCGGCCGCCAGCGCGACGCCACTTTCCCCATCCCTCGCCGATCGAACATTCCCTTCGCAGAACCGAGTCGAACAGGATGAACCGGAACACGCTGTTGATGTACAGGAAGACGAACCCCAACACGAATGCGGCGAAAATCCCCACCACGATTAATCCGATGAACGGCACAATGTGCTCGGAAATGTGCGCGTGATTGAGCGGGAGCAGCCAATGCGGCACCCTCGACTGCAGAAACTCGTTCTGACTCTTGTGTGGGATGCGCGGCCAATTGCGCCCGAAGTTTCCGAAATTGCATCCGCCGACATGCAGTTCCGCCGCCAGAATTCCAACCAGCGCCAGGCGAGACCATTGCCCGAAGCGGAAACGAGTAAAGAGTTGTTCCCGCGCGTGCTGCAAGGCGGGCTGGACGCAATCAACGGCAGAAACCGGCACGAGACGGACCTCACTCTGACATCAGCACCCTAAAGCCAATCTGCCTAAAAGACAATCGAGAAGTTGTAGAGCGGCTTTTAGCTTTTCGCTAAAGGCTAAGAGCCAACAGCTAACCCTCGTAATTGTCATCCCGTACGCAGCGCGGGGTCACCAGTTGGCGCGATGCACCGGCTGTACCATCTGTCGAACTCGCGCAATGCTTGTTCACACTGCTGACGGTGGCGCTGCTTCCGGTCGCGCACGCGAGTTTCTAGCGCAGGCAAGAGGTCGAAGGTGATATTCGCCGGCTGAAAAGTTTTGCTCTCTGCCTGCGTGATGTAGTGGACAAGCGAACCAAACGCCGTCGCTCGTGGCGGAGGCGCCGGTTCGCCGCCGGTTGCGATTGCGGCCGCATTCAGTCCCGCCATCAGGCCAGTGGCAATCGATTCGACGTAGCCTTCGACTCCGCAGATTTGCCCCGCGAAGAGCACACGGGGATGCGCCTTCATCTGTAGGGTCGGGTTCAGCAGCGCCGGCGCGTTGATGTAGGTGTTGCGGTGAATCTGTCCGTAGCGCAGAAACCGCGCGCCTTCCAATCCGGGGATCAAGCTCAGCACCCGCGCCTGTTCGCCAAATTTCAGGTGATTCTGGAATCCGACCAGATTGTAAGAATCGGCACGCAGATTTTCCTGCCGCAATTGCACGACTGCATATGGCATCCTGCCGGTGCGAGGGTCCTTGAGTCCGACCGGCTTCATCGGCCCGAAACGCAGCGTGTCGCGTCCGCGGCGGGCGATTTCTTCGATAGGCAGGCAGCTTTCGAAGTAGTTCAGCTTTTCCCAGTCTTTCTGCTCAACCGATTGCGCCGCGAGCAGTGCGTCGTAGAAACAGTCGTACTCGTCTTTCGACATCGGGCAATTAATATAGTCGGCCGATCCTTTGTCATAGCGAGCCGCCAGGTACACCTTGCTCATATCGATGGAATCGGCCTCGACAATGGGGCTGATGGAATCGTAGAAGTACAAGTGGCTGTTACCAGAGCTCGCTGCGCACAGCCGCATAATCTCCTGCGAGAGCGCGTTCGACGTCAGCGGGCCGGTTGCAATAACTGTGAGTTGAACGGCTTCGACTGCAGTGACTTCTTCGCGGCGAATCGTGATGAGCGGCTCGCGGGAAATCGCCTGCGTCACCTTGCGCGAAAATTCGGCGCGGTCCACAGCCAGAGCGTGTCCGGCGGGTACCGCGGTTTCCCGCGCGATCTCGAGCAGCAGAGAACCCGCGCGCCGCATCTCTTCCTTCAGCAGCCAGGGCGCAGTGTTCTCGCTGTCTGATTTCAGAGAATTGGAGCAGACCAGTTCCGCGAAGTCGTCCGTCTGGTGCGCAGGGGTCGTGCGCAAAGGCCGCATTTCGAATAATTCGACGGCGACGCCACGCCGCGCACACTGCCACGCCGCTTCGGATCCCGCGAGGCCAGCTCCGATGACACGTACTCGCATCAAGACTCTTTCTTGGCCGAATCTTTCTTCGCCGAATCTTTCTCCGCCAATTTCCGCAGACCGTCTCCCTCCAGAAGAGCGCTTCGCCACCCGTCCAGAAACTCGGCGCCCAGCGCCTCATACATTTCGATAGCGGGTTGATTCCAGTCCAACACCGCCCACTTAATGAAGCTGCGATTTTCCTGCTTGGCGGCACGGGCAACGCGGGCGAAAAGCGCTGTGCCGATTCCGCGCCCGCGAAAATCAGGACGGACAAAAAGGTCTTCCAGATATAATCCCGCGCCTCGCCATGTCGAATAGTAGTTAAAGGTGAGGGCAAAGCCCGCGGGCTGTCCCTGCCATTCGGCGATTAAAGCGCGAAACTGAGGATTCGCGCCGAAGCCGTCGCGCGCGATAGCTGCCTCTGTGTTCCGGACCTGGTCCGGCGCTTTTTCAAACTCGGCAAGTTCCCAGATCAGTCTTTTGAGCAGGGCGGCGTCGGCGATAGTGGCTGCACGAATTGTTAACATGAGGGAGTGAGTGAGAAAATTTCACTGGAATCTATTATAGAGGGGCATTTGGAGGAGGACACATGGCTCGGATTAGTCTGATCGAACCCGCGCAAGCCAGCCCGGAGGTTAAGGAAATCTACGATGGCAAGCTGAAAGGCAAGCCCGGCAGCATTCAGAAAGCGCTGGCGCACCGTCCCGCTATGCTCGGCAACTTTCTCGGATTCTATGCCAGCGTGGGACGTGCGCTCGACCGCAAGCTCTACGAGGCCGTGTATCTGCGCGTCTCACTGATCAACGGATGCCATTACTGCACGCAGCACCACATCCAGAGCGGCAAACGCGCCGGACTCACGCCGGAGCAAATGAAAGCTCTGAAGGAAGGCAACTACTCAGGATTTGGCGCGCCCGAGCAAGTCGCGCTCCGCTATGCGGAAAAGCTAACACGCACCCCGGACGGCGCCAGCGACGCCGACTTCGCAGAACTCAAGAAACATTTCTCCGAAGAGCAGATTGTCGACCTGCATATGCTGATTGGATTGGCGAACCTGACCAACCGCGTCACCGGCCCGCTGGCGTTGGAAGTGGAATTCCCGGAAGAAAAGATCTAGATCGAGGGGAATGGAACGACGGGGCGTCCCCGTCCGTCCCGGGCGCGCGCAGTTCGGCGGACGGGCGGGGCGCCCGTCGCTCCACCAGCTTAATTAGAGAATCACCCGCTCATCCCCCACGCGCCGCGTTACATGCTCGCGATCCAGATATTCCAGCAGCGGAATCGCGTACTTGCGGCTGACTCCTGTCATATCTTTGAAGCGGGCGACATCAATTTTCGGCGCGGTGGTTTTGAGCGCGGCGATCTTGTGGCGCAGATTCAGGAGCGCACTCTGGTGGAAGACAAGCTCCTCCGAGATCTTGATCAGAACTTTGTCGCGCAAGAGCAGGGTGACAATTTTCTGGGCGCGGATTTTATCTACCTTTAAACGTGCCAACACTTCTTTCAGCGACGGCACCTTTAATCCTGCCGCAGCAAATGCCTGCTCGATGATCTTCTTGGATTCAGCTTCTTCGTCTTTCATGACCACGCCGCGGCCGGGCAGGTGGACGAGTTCGCCCGCCGCTTCCAGTTTCTTTTCTTCCGCTAATTTTTCCAACATGCGGTAGAACACCTCCGGGCCCAGGTTGACCCGATCCCGCAGCTCTTCTTTGCTCATCCCTGCTACGAGAGGATTCGCGTCGTGAAATGTTTTGAGCGCCTGAAGTACATCTGTTTTCGCTTCCGCAAATGACGCGGGCGCAACCAGCACCTGATCGCACCACACCAATCCGACCGCGTCGGCCAGTTTGGTCGCTTCTTCCCTTCGAATATTCATTTCTCCGGGAACATCATTCAGGCGCAGGCCGATGGCTCCTCGCCGTGCGACGCGCGCTGCCAGCACTTGTTCCGGGGAACCATCGCGCATGGTCTTGAGAAACGCGGTCGTATCTTCTACGCGCTGCTTGCGAGTCGCAGGCGACGCGTCGAGCACCACGCCCCCGCCAATGGTTACTACCGGCGAAAACTGCCGCACGATGAAGCGATCGCCGGGCAGAAGCAGCATGGGTTCGGCCAATCTTAATTGCGCGTAAGCTTCTTCTCCCGGCTTCAACTGGTTCATCCCATACAGGCGCGCTTCCGCAATCATTTCCGTCGTGTAGGCATGAAAGTGCACGCGGGCGCCGTCTTTGAGCGGTTTTGCTGAGGGAAGAAGGGAAAGGAGCGCATCGACCCGCGAGGTGGAATGAAAAGTGTCCGCGGTTGCGAGCGTCATTCCGCGCGCCAGGTCGGCGGCGGAGAGTCCTGCAAGATTAAGGTTCAGTGCGGTGCGCTGCCCTGCGACTGCGGCTTCGGCCGGCGAGCTATGAACCTGTACGCCTCGAACTCGAACTCGCTCAGGCTTGCCGGCGGGAAACATTTCCAGTTCTTGTTCCTTGCGGATCGTCCCGGCAACGAGAGTGCCAGTCACGACTGGGCCGAAGCCTTTCATGGTGAACACACGATCGATGGGAAGCCGAGCCAGCGCCGCCGAATTTTTCGCCGCAACTTCAGACGCGACCTTCGCGAGCGCGGATTTCAACTCGTTCAGGCCCGCGCCCGTCAGCGAACTCACGGCGACGATCGGCGATTGGGCTGGATCGAGAAATGATCCGCGCACAAAAGTTTCCACTTCCAGTCGCACCACTGCGAGCGTCTCCGCATCCACGGCATCGGATTTCGTGAGCACAGTGATGCCGCGGCGGATCGCCAGCAGGCGGCAGATATCGAAGTGTTCGCGAGTCTGCGGCTTGATCCCTTCATCGGCGGCGATGACCAGCAGCACCAGGTCAATGCCGCCCACGCCGGCGAGCATGTTGCGAACGAAGCGCTCGTGACCGGGGACATCGACGAAGCCCAGCTGAATCCGGCTGCCATCGGGCGCGGGGAGTTCGAAGTGGGCAAACCCGATGTCAATCGTGATGCCGCGACGTTTTTCTTCTTCTAGACGGTCGGCATCGATGCCGGTCAGCGCTTTCACCAGCGCCGTCTTCCCGTGATCGATATGTCCGGCCGTGCCGACGATGACGGACTTCATCAGCGACAGTATAGACGGCTTAGCAAACAATTCTTATCGATGTCATTCACGAATTCGACATGCGAAAAGTTGATGGAGATGCGACAATAAAGATTCCCCGATGACCACCTCTGCGATTTCTGTCGTTACACCGGAGATGATCCGGGAGCACGGCCTCACTCCGGAAGAATTCGACAAAATCAAGGAACTGCTTGGCGGACGCGAGCCCACGCGCACCGAACTGGGCATTTTCAGCGTGATGTGGAGCGAGCACTGCTCCTATAAATCGTCGCGCGTTCACCTGAAGCGTTTGCCTACGCGCAGCAAACTGGTGGTGCAGGGGCCGGGAGAAAATGCCGGCATCGTTGACATTGGCGACGGCTGGGCTTGCGCCTTCAAAATCGAGTCGCACAATCATCCTTCGTTTATCGAGCCATTTCAGGGAGCGGCCACCGGCGTCGGCGGAATTCTGCGCGACATTTTCACCATGGGCGCGCGGCCGGTTGCGGTGATGGACTCACTTCGCTTCGGGCCGATTCAATCCGAGCGGCGTTCGGCTGGACGGCCGGGGGCGGCCATCCCTACGCAAGCCCAGCCCACGCAAGCGGAGATGCACAAGAATCACTCCGTCATGGAAGGCGTGGTTTCTGGCATCGCTTCTTACGGCAATTGTTTCGGCGTCCCGAACCTTGGCGGTGAGGTGAAGTTCGAGCCCTGCTACTCCGGCAACCCGCTGGTGAATGCGCTTGCTCTCGGCTTGGTTCGCCGCGACCAGATCTTTTACGGACGCGCATCGGGCGACGGCAATCCCGTAATTTATGTCGGCTCCAAAACTGGACGCGACGGCATCCACGGCGCCACCATGGCGAGCGAGGAGTTCAGCGAAGGCTCGGAAGCGAAGCGGCCCAACGTTCAAGTGGGAGATCCATTCCTCGAGAAACTGCTGCTCGAAGCCTGCCTGGAAGCCATGCAAACCGGCGCAATCGTCGGCATTCAAGATATGGGCGCCGCCGGGCTGACCTGCTCGACCTGCGAGATGGGCGGGCGTGGCGGCACCGGAATCGAAATCGAACTAGACCGCGTCCCGCAACGCGAAACCGGCATGACCCCGTACGAGATCATGCTCAGCGAGTCGCAAGAGCGCATGCTGCTGGTCGCGCAGCGGGGCCGCGAACCGGAAGTCTTCCGCATCTTCCAGAAGTGGGGACTGGATGCGGTGGAAGTCGGCCGGGTCACCTCTGACGCGAAGATGCGCGTGCTCGAACACGGCAAAGTCGTCGCCGAAATTCCGAATGCGGCCCTCACCGATGATGCGCCGGTGTACAAACGTCCGCTCGCGCGCTGGGAACCGCCGGTCGAGCGGGAGATGCCTGAGCATATCCGCCTCGCCCAAACCGGAGACTTCTCGGCCCAGCTCAAGCGTTTGCTCGCCAGCCCCAACATCTGCTCGAAACGCTGGGTCTGGCAGCAGTACGACCACATGGTGCAGACCAACACCGTCGAGGCGCCCGGAGCGGGCGATGCGGGCGTCATCCGCATCAAAGGCTCTAAGCGTGGACTGGCCATGGCGCTCGACGGCAACGGCCGCTGGTGCTATCTCGATCCTCGTCTTGGCGCCATGCACGCGGTCGCCGAAGCGGCGCGCAAAGTGACTTGCGCCGGAGCGACTCCGATCGGCGCCACCAACTGCCTCAACTTCGGCAGTCCCGAGAAACCGCACATCATGTGGCAGTTTTCGCAGGTGATTGACGGCATCACCAAAGCTTGCGAGGAACTTGATACTCCGATTACCGGCGGCAATGTCAGCTTCTACAACGAAACTCTCGGCGAGGGAATTTATCCGACTCCGGTAATCGGAGTGGTGGGTCTTCTCGAAGACGTCCACAAAACCGCGAAAATGCACTTCGCGCCGGAAGGCAGAGAAAAGGGAAGAAAGATCATCCTGCTGCGCGCCAATGAAGCTGGCGACGCCGTCGATGCCGAGTTGGAGTTTGGGTCGTCCGAGTACGCAAAAGAGATTCTCGGAGCGGTGTGGGGCTATCCGCCGGACCTGGATCTGGAGAAGGAAGCCACCCTGCAACGCGCTCTGGTGGCCATAATCCAGGCAGGCCTGGTCGAGTCGGCTCACGACTGTGCCGATGGCGGGTTGGCTGTGGCGTTGGTGGAGTGCTCGCTGCCGGCCGGAGTAGGGCTGAGCGTCAGGTTGCCCAAGCCGCAAGCGGCGCTTGATTGCCTGCTGTTCGCGGAAGACGCCAGCCGGGTCGTACTAAGCTGCGACCCAATCCACTTGCCGCGAATCCAACAAGTAGCGGAAGAGTACGGCGTCATCGCCGATGTGTTGGGCGAAACGGGGTCGGACAGGGTTCAGATCACAGTGGACGAGCAGCTCGTGATATCGGCGAGCGTCCCCGAATTACGGGAAGCGTATGAGGGCGCGCTGGAGAGCGCGCTGCGGGCGGAACCGAGCGTCGCCGCTGCGGACTGAGGGTGCCGGGCTTTGCCGGCTGGATGGGCGAGACGCCCGTCCCCACACGAGCTAGTTGAATTAAGTGCTAAGGGCTAAATGCTGACTGCTGACAAATTTCGTGATGAATGCGGCGTCGTCGCCATCCACGCCCACCCCGAGGCGGAGAAGCTCGCCTATCTTGGACTGCACGCCCTGCAGCATCGCGGACAGGAATCGGCGGGCATCGTCACCTCCGACGGCGAGCGCCTGCGCCAGCACAAGGCCATGGGCTTGGTCGCCGATATCTTCAGCCACGAAGTGCTGGCTTCTGTTCGCGGTGTTCTCGCCATCGGACACACGCGCTATTCGACCGCGGGCGATTCCGCCCTGCTGAACGCCCAGCCCATCATGGTGCAGTCCAATAAGGGCACGATCGCGATTGCTCATAATGGCAACCTGGTGAATGCGCAAGCGATTCGCGGCAAGCTGGAGGGCCAGGGCTCGATCTTCCAAACCAACAGCGACACGGAAGTGCTGGTGCACCTGATTGCGCTCTCCCGCGAGCACACCCTGCCGGATGCCATCGCCGACGCCCTGCGCCGCGTGGAAGGCGCGTTCTCGCTGGTCATGCTCAGCCGCGACCGTATCTTCGCCGCCCGCGATCCGCGCGGATTTCGCCCGCTGGCCATGGGCCGCATCCCGGCTTTGACCAGCGAGAAAAAAGACACGATCGTTTTTGCCTCCGAGACCTGCGCTTTTGATTTGCTCGGCGCCACCTACGAACGCGACGTTAAGCCGGGTGAACTGGTCATCGTTGGTCCCGAAGGCATCAGCTCGCGCTTTTACTCCCCGTCTCCGGCGCTGTCGAGCTGCATTTTCGAACATGTTTATTTTTCGCGTCCCGATAGTCTGGTGTTTGGCCGCTCGGTCGATCAAAGCCGCGACGCCATGGGACGCCAGCTTGCGCGCGAAGCTCCCGTGGACGCCGATATCGTCGTTCCCGTCCCCGATTCCGGCAATACCGCGGCCATCGGATACGCCGCCGAAAGTGGCATCCCGTTTCGCCTGGGCCTCATCCGCAACCACTACGTCGGACGTACTTTTATCGAGCCGCAGCAGTCGGTCCGCGACTTCGGCGTGAAGCTCAAGCTGAACGCGGTTCGCAGCCTGATCGAGGGCAAACGAGTGATTCTGGTGGACGACTCCATCGTGCGCGGCACCACCAGCAAGAAGATCGTGCGCATGATTCGTAACGCCGGCGCGAAGGAAGTCCACATGCGGATTTCCTGCCCGCCTACCATCTCGCCCTGTTTCTACGGAGTGGATACGCCGTCAAAGAAAGAACTCATCGCCGCCAACAAGTCCATCGACGAGATACGCACGTATATTGTCGCCGACTCGCTCGCCTATCTCTCGCTGGAAGGTCTGAAGAAAGCTTGCGCGGACGGCGACAAAACCACTTACTGTTCCGCCTGCTATACGGGAAAGTACCCCACCAAGGTGGACGTGGAAGAGATCCTGCCGGCGGGCGCCGCGCGATAGCTGGAGCTAGTTACAAAACCTCAAGGCCAACCAGGCAGTTTTGAGGAGGCACGAAATGAACCGGCGCGCAATTCTCGTTGCACTCATACTGGTCCCGCTCTTGTCACTGCAAGCCCAGCAAGCGCGATCCACCGACGAATGGAAGGACTTCGGATTTCTGTTTGGCGAGTGGACATGGGTCGGGGGAGGGAAGCCAGGACAGGGAAAGGGTATGTCCACCTTCCGGCCTGAAATGAATGGAACGGTGCTGGTCCGAAAAACCCACCTGGACTATCCGGCGACAAAGGAGCGGGCTGCTTTCGGCCATGACGATCTTATCTACTTGTACCACGATCCCGCGGACAAATCGTTGCGGGCCATTTTCTTTGACGACGAGGGGCACGTCATCCGCTACGCGGTAACGGTGGCGCCCGATGGCAACTCCATCGAGTTCTTGAGCGATGCAGCGCCCGGCGGCACGAGATGCCGCATGACCTACGCTCGAGTTGGCGCGGATTCCGTCACGGAAAAGTTCGAGATTGCCCCGCCGGGTAAGCCGAACGACTTCGCAACCTATGTAGAGTTTGTTGCAAACAGAGTCGGCAAGTAAGACTCGTCAAGAGCTTTGAATGTGCAAGGCACCTCCTCCGAGTGGTATTCTTTTCAGGCACGTGACCTCACGCCGGGCGCACTTTTTTGATGAAGAAGGCGTTTTCAATTTTCGGATCAAGGCCTCAGCTGGGTCCTTTTGAGCGGCAGTTGATGCAAGAGTTGTGGTTGCATGGCAGCGCCACGGTTCGCGAACTGCTTGCGGATGGCAAGATCCATCAGGCCTACACCACGGTGATGACGACCGTGGACCGTCTCTACAAGAAGGGCTTGCTCGACCGCGTCGCCGAAGGCAGGGCGTTCCGCTACACTCCGCGCCACGCACCCGAAGAACTGCAGCGGGCCACAGCGCTCGAGAGCATCCGGCAATTGCTGGGATCGGGCGACGCTTCGTCGCTGCCGCTCTCGTATCTGGTGGAGGCGCTCAGCACCCATGACGCGCAACTGCTGGATGAGCTGCAACTCCTGGTTGAACGCAAACGCCGCGAACTCCAGAGTCGCAAGACCAAGAGCGGGGAGCAACGCTGATGTTTGCGCTGCGCGGAATCGCCGTCTCGCTCGCGTTCTTCGTTCTGTCCTATTGTCTGTTCTCCGCGCTGGTGGCCGCCGTATGGCGCCAGCTGAAGTTGCTGCATGCGACGGAACAGACCCTGGCCGGTTTGCTCTTCGGGTTGCGCGTTCTCCCGCTAGTGGCTTCGGTTTTGATTACATTCGCTTTCGTCGTGCCGTCGTTTCAGTTGTTGGAACCCCGTTCGATTAACATTGATGAGGGCATCGGTGCGATACCGCTCGTGTTCGGCGTTTGCGCTCTCTTACTGATTGCCTGCGGCTGCTTCCGGGTGGTCACCGCCCAGACCAGGACTGCTCGCGTGGTGGCGCACTGGTTGGAAGGCGCGCATCCTCTGAATGTGGATGCCGCGGCCAGGAACGAAGCCCGGACCGTGACGTTCCGCTCCAGACCCGAGGCTCCGCCACTCACGCTGGTCGGTCTCCAGAAGCCTAGAGTGCTGATTTCAGAATCTACGGTTGCGCTTCTGAGCCGTGACGAACTGCACATCGCAATCAAGCACGAACTCGCGCACGTGCGGTCTCACGATAACTTAAAGAAGCTCGTCTTCCATTTTTGTCCGTTCCCCGGCATGGCCGGGCTGGAAAGCGCCTGGTCCCAAGCGGCGGAACTGGCCGCCGATGATGCGGCCGTTTCGAATTTGGACGACGCCATTGACCTGGCCGCGGCCCTGGTCAAGCTTTCCCGCCTGGTTCCCGTCGAAGCCGCTCCGATCTGCACCGTGGGCTTCGTCACCGGATCCATCAGCGCGCGCGTGGCGCGATTGCTTGCCTGGAATGAGGCCAGCAAAGCTCAACGGACCCGAATCCGCCCGTGGTGCGCCATTCCTCCCGTCCTGGTGGCGATGTCGTGCGTCTTTGCTACCTACGGGCCGGCTCTTGCGCTGACACATGAAGTTACGGAGTGGCTCGTCCGCTGACAGGCTGCGGGAAACTCCGGCTTCGTTTCCGGGCATCGCTTCAGCGATGCCGAATGCCCTTTGACGTCGAGAGCCCCTCCAGAGGCTGCCATTCGTGCTGCGCAGAATGTTTGTTCCTCTCGCCCATTTGATCCCACTATCGCTGGTAGTAGCTGGCGCGTCCCGCTAATCTCGGTGAACTAGTCTACTTCGCCGCGGAGGCCATCTTCTTCTCTTAGCAATGTTGAAGCGCGTCAGCTCCTTGTTCACTGGATGGTTCTTTCATGCTTGCCAGGTTCCCACTCTCCGAAATGCGCAAATCGAGTTCGCTGATCTGCGCCGTTGCCCTGCTGATCTTCGTCTCCATCCCTTCGTTCCTGCGCGCGCAGAATTCAAACGGCGCGCTTCGAGGAGAGATCCAGGACGCAAGTGCGGCGCGAGTGGCGGGTGCTCGGGTCATCGTGCAGTCTACCGGGTCTTCCATCGCCCGCGAGACAACGGCAGATGACCGGGGAGAATTCCGCATTGAGGGCCTGCTGCCCGGCTCTTATCGCGTCACCGTAACCGCCAAGGGTTTTACCGACGCCACGGCCGAAGTCGGTGTCGAAGTGAGTGTGGTGCGCGATATCGCCGTCACGCTCAAGCCGGAAAGCGGCCGCGAGACATTGAACGTGCAGGGGACTTCTTCCTCGATCACGACCCAGTCGATTGACACGGCGAGCGCTGTGCATCAGGGCGTGGTCGGCGCCCACGACCTCGAAACTCTTCCGCTCCCAGCGCGTAGCTTCGCGAACATTGCTTACCTCGTGCCCGGAACCGAGCCGGTCGAGCCTTCCGATCCCACCAAGGCGCGCATCACCGCCGTCTCCACCGGGGGAAGCTCGGGTTTGAACAACGAACTCTCCGTTGACGGCGCCGACAACTCCGACGACTGGATCGGCGGCTTCCTGCAAAATTTCTCGCCCGACGGCATTCAGGAATTCGCCGTCCGCACTTCGAATGAAGACGCTGACACCGGCTGGACCACGGCCGGGTCGGTCGTCATCACCACCAAGCACGGCACTAACGATTGGCACGGCGACGGGGCTTTCTACGAGCGTGCCGCAGCGCTCAACGCCCGCTTCCCGATTGAGAATCCTGCGCCCAATCCCAAGCAGCCGTTCTCCCGCCAGAACTATGTGGGCACTCTGGGTGGGCCGATCGCAACAAATAAAGTGTGGTTCTTTACTTCGTTTGAGAATGTCCACGAGAATGCCAGCATCGCTTACGACAACAATAGCCTCACTCAATTCAATGCGCTGGCGCAGTTGGCTCAGGGCGGCCTGATTACAGGCGTCCCCTCCATTGCCGTCCCATCCACAGTTCCCATTCCGTTCCGCGACTACATCGGCTCGGTGCGTTTTGACTGGGCCGAATCGCCGAAGTCGCAGTGGTTCCTGCGCACGTCGCAAGACAGCTATCTCACGCACAATGCCCTGGTGCAGCAGGGGACGCTCCCCTCCACCGGGCTGATCACGCACAACAACTACTGGAACACGGTGATCAGCAACACTTATACTTTCAGTCCGACGTGGCTCGGCAATCTGGTTCTCGGCGCGAGTCTGCTGCACCTTACACAGACGCGCAACTCGGACCTGGGCTTCGCGCTCGCGTTTCCCTTCAGCGCCACAGCGCTGACGATTTCAGGATTCGAAACCTTCGGCGACAACCAGTTCGCCACTCCCATCACTTTTTTCCCGGCCCTGCGCAATCAGGAAAAATATCAGTTTCGCTATGACCTGACCCACGTCGCCGGAAGCCACGCACTCAAGTTCGGAGTCGACTTTATTCACGAACCTGTGCTCGGCGGCGCGTTTGCTTCGACGGCGGAGACCCTCGCCAAGTACATCAACGACCCAACCTATTACGTACAGAACCCGGGCGTGTTCGGAACCTTCACGCCACAGTGCATCGACTTCACCACCTCGGACGGCTCAACTTGCACCTACACTCCCGCCGGCGACGGCAGCTTTTCGCAGAACGTTCAACGGCTCGCGTTCTACGCCGAGGACTCGTGGCGCGTCTCGCATCATCTGACAGTCAACTACGGCCTGCGTTATCAAACCACCTTTGGGCTCTTCGACGCTTCTGGACAAAGCCAGGCTGCCAATCCCAGCTTTGACCTTCTGCCATCATTGGGATATCCGGAGGCGGTTCCTCATGATGACCGCAAGCAGATCGCGCCTCGACTCGGAATTGCCTACTCGCCGGGTGACAGTGAAAAGACCGTGATTCGCGCCGGTTTTGGCCTCTATTACGACGATCTCGCGCAAAACGGGTGGGCCACTGCATTTGGGGCGTTGAACCGAAATTCCTCCGCGCCCCCGGCCCTCATCGATCCCAACTATAAGACGCCTTACGCCATTCATATCACGGGAGGAGTCCAGCATGCGTTTAATGAACACTGGTTGGTTAGCGCCGACTATACGCATGAGCAGGGGAACCATGGCTATCGCGCTTTTCCTTATCCGACTGCCAACGTCTTTGCGTCCGACAATCGCTCCAGTTACAACGCACTGATGTTGCACGCGCAGGGCAATATGCGCCGCTTCAGTCTGGTCGCGAACTACCAGCTCTCCAAGGCACAGACTTGGGGATGCCTACTCGGCGAACTCTTCGACTATGTGGATGGCGTGTGCCCAATACCGTATGGATATCCGAATGCCGGGAAGTTGGACGCTTTCGGCCCCGGCGACTACGGTCCCTCTGGCGAAGACGTTCGCCATCGCTTTGTGCTGGCGGGTACGGTGCATATTCCTGGCGGGTTTGAGTTGAGCACCATCAATCAGGTCGAGAGCGCGCGTCCCATCACGATCACGAACGCGAACAACACCGGCCGCATTTGGGTTCAATTCAACGGCGAGAACCAGATGTATACGGGGCTGGATATATTCCGAGGCACGCCTTACATTCAGTCAGACCTGCGCGTCACGCGCCCCGTCAAGATCGGCGAGCGCTGGCAGATCAATCCCTTCGTCGAGTTCTTCAACATCTTCAACCGCAACAATCCGGGCGCAAATTACGCAGTCAACGTCAGCCAGCTTCCAGTACCCCAGGACCAGATGCAGCCCAATGGAAACGGCCAGACCATCGTCAGCAATGTTTGTCCGGGTGGAAGCCCCAATACTTGCACGCTTGCAAACTCCGTGCCCCTAACCAGCCTGAAGCAGCTCGAAATACCCGAGGGCGCTCTGGGAGATTTCTTCGGCCCCGGCACAACGGTGGGAATTCCATTCGCGGCCCAGCTCGGCTTGCGAGTGACGTTCTAGCAGGCTGCGGAAAAATGGACTCCGCGACTTAGATTCTCTCCAGTCTTAGTGATTTTGTGATTCGGGAAGGGTTCTGGCTGCATCCGCTGGTGTCCCGCGGATTTATTTTCGGGCCTG
>Ga0187855_10000070_pt1 | contig 83829 bp, 77 predicted proteins | sample June2016WEW_8_10_2_FD_132969 | JGI IMG/M metagenome (GOLD analysis project Ga0187855, IMG submission 132969) | Peatland microbial communities from SPRUCE experiment site at the Marcell Experimental Forest, Minnesota, USA - June2016WEW_8_10 | ecosystem: Environmental > Terrestrial > Soil >... | reverse complement strand
CGGCAGCTCAACCCCCCGCGGCAGCTCAGCCGCTCGCGGCGGCGGCGGTGCTCTCGATCGCGAAGCACGGCGCCGCCATGGGGTGAATGGCGGCGGCGCTGGCCGCGCAACTGCACGGCCGAAACCGGAGTAATCTTGGTCGATGCCGTCGAACGCTTTGACATCGGAGTTGCGGCCGGAGCCAGGGTCATCCGCTGAGCTAGCGCGATTTGCAGAGCTGCAGCAGCGGCTGCCGGCGCTCTTCCGCGAGGTCTTCGCGGATCGCCTCGCCCCCCGCACGATCGTGGTCGTGCCGGGGCTCAGCGTCGACCAGGAACTCCTCGCGCGCATCGAAGGCCTGCCGCACTATGAGGAACGGCAGCTCACGATGCTCATGTTGCTGCGCATGCCGAACACCCGCATGGTGTTCCTCACGAGCGCGCCCGTCGATGCGTCGATCGTCGACTACTATCTGCAGCTGCTGCCGGGCATTCCGCACGACAATGCTCGGCGGCGCCTAACGCTGCTCGCGGCACATGACGCATCGCCGGTGAGCCTCACGCGCAAGATTCTCGATCGACCGCGTTTGCTCGAGCGCGTGCGCAGCGTAATCGGGGATCCGCGGCTTGCACATCTGTCGTGCTTCAATGCGACGCCGACCGAGCGGACCCTCGCGGTTCAGCTCGGAGTGCCGCTCTACGGATGCGATCCCGCGCTCGCGTGGCTCGGCACCAAGAGCGGCAGCCGCGCAGTGTTTCGCGAAGCGGGCATCGAGATGGCGGACGGCGCCGAGAAATTGCGGGACATCGGCGATGCGATTGCCGCGCTCGCTGTGCTGAAGCGGCGGCTCCCGGCACTGAGCCGAGCCGTCGTCAAGCTCGAAGAGGGCGCATCGGGCGAGGGCAATGCAAGCTTTGATTTTGCGGGCGCGCCCGAGGGTCCGCCGCTCGAATCTTGGATTGCGGCCGAGTTGCCGCGGCGCCTGAGGATGGAAGCCGCATGGCTCGGCTACGACCAATACGTCGAAAAGTTCGCCGCCATCGGCGGAATCGCCGAGGCTTGGATCGAGGGTGAGGACAAATGCTCGCCCTCCGCGCAGCTGCGCATCAATCCGCTCGCCGGCATTGAAACGATATCGACCCACGAGCAGGTGTTGGGCGGCCCCACCGGGCAGCACTATCTCGGCGCTCGCTTTCCCGCTCACGATGGGTATCGAATCGTCATTCAGGCCGCTGCGGTACGCGTCGGCGCGGTATTGCGGGACAAGGGCGCGCTCGGACGTTTCGGCGTTGACTTCGTATGTGTGCGCGAGGCTGCCGGTTGGCGCCACTTCGCGATCGAGATCAACCTGCGCAAAGGCGGCACGACGCACACCTTTCAAACGCTGCAATATCTGACCGACGGACACTACGAAGCCGCGACCGGGCTATTTCGGACACCGCAGGGCCAGCTTCGGTATTACTATGCAACCGACAACCTCGTGAAGCCGCAGTATCGGCGCTTGACGCCTCCCGATCTCATCGACCTCGCGATCGAGCACGATCTGCACTTCGACGCGGCCGCCCAACAAGGCGTGACCTTCAATCTGATCGGCGCGGTATCGCAGTTTGGCAAGCTCGGCATCGTCAGCATCGCCGGTTCGCCCGAGGCCGCCGAGGAATATTACGAGCGCACGGTCCGAGTGTTGGACGCAGCGTGTTGAAGATGAACAACCGGCCTATCCGCGCCACCAATCCGCGCTGCACGAAGCGCTGGCCCTGCAGCGCTGTGGTAGCTAAACTAATGCCCCAGCAAGGGATCCGCCTCGCGGCCCAGGGATACTCAAACGCAAAGGGAATAAATCATGCGCCATCCTCATCGTGTTTTCATGTGTTTCGCCTTTTTACTCGTCAACGGGCCGGTGTTCGCCGGCGCCGATCTGCAAAACATTCCATTGAAATGGACACCGACATCCACTGTCGCCAGCATGGGAACGGTTGATTTGAGCGGCAACATCGTTGCGACACCCATTCACGTCGACACTTTAGTCGATACGCGCGAAAATCCGGCGCTGGTCGCGGAGAACCGCGAGAAAGTCGGCAAGTTCCGGCAAGTGACGACGTCGACCAATGTCGCCGCTTTCGTCACCGACCATCTCAAGGAGAGCCTGCACAGCGCTGGGTTGAACATCGTCGACGGCCCCGCGGACATCACGGTCAGCGGCGAAATCCGCCAGTTCTTCGTTACCGAAATGTCGACTTATAAGGGCGAGATATCGATATTGATCCGTGTCAAGAACGGCGCCGGAAAGGAGCTGTGGACCGGAGCGGTTGGCGGCGATGCCGAGCGTTTCGGCCGTTCCTACAAAGACGAAAACTATTACGAGACGATCTCCGACATGGTGTTGCGCGCGTCCTATAACCTGCTGGCAAACTCTGGATTCCGCGAAACGCTGAAAGCACACTGACCGGCCGATCGCGCGCCGGGGCAACGGTCATCGGATGTCATTGACGCGATGATTGGTACTTTCGTTTCGCCTTGGGCTTGCAAGCGATACCGAAGGAAAGTTCATCGTGTCGCCCGCTGAGGCCTTGGCCTTTGTGTATTCGAATGGATTGGTGCTGGAGTCCGGTACGGGACCGGTTCCCGCGCTCGCAGAGACCGTTGCGGGCGGACCGATCCGCGGTAGCTGGTGGTCGCACGCGCAAGGCCGAGAGATATTCGCGGTGACCCGCGCGGTCAGGGACAGCCCCGATGTGCTGGTGTGCCGACTCGTAGATGGGAAAATAACCTACGTGCACCGGCGCCTATGGCCTGCGGTGGTGCGGCTGGCTCAGCGGTTTCCAATCGCCCGCCTGGCGCAGATTCATGAAGTGCACACCGCTTCCGGAAAGCACGCTGCAGAAGAAATCAAATTTCCCGATTGGGTTTCTCATGAAGTTGCCGCCGAAGCGTCCAAGCTCGACGAGCAGCGGGCGCTCGGTCAACTGGCGCCTTGGAGTGGGAACGTGGGTCCAGTCCGCAAGCCCGTGCGCCGCAAGAAGCGGACCCCGTGATGCGCGGGACGGTGCCCATCACGCCAGAATTTCGTGGGTACGGTTGCAGCCTGCCCCAACGACCGCGGCTCGTCGGTCCGCGACCGAACACCCGGCCTCTCAATTCAGCGCAAAGGAACCGGGGGCGGGGAAGCGTCCCAATCGATTTGCTGCGTCGACTAAACTCGCGGGCAGGGCGAATCATGCCCGCTGCAGATTCTCCGCTGCGAACTCCCAGACCACTTTGAGCCGATCGCCATCGAGCATGAGCCATGCCCAGCCGGAGCCAAATTGCGTCGCTGCCGCTGTTGCCAATTCGTGTTTGAGCGCCGCGGTATCTCCAAATGACGAATTGACCAGCGGCTGCATTGCGCGGGTGACATTTCCGCCGCCATGAGACTTGAGACTCCGCCAATAAAAGGCATCGTTCCACGCTTGCGCCGCGTTATTGAATATCTTTTCATGCTCGATCTTACCTGCGGTCGCAAGCATGATTTGGTCCAGCGACATGCCCGCGAACTGCGAGCCGGCGACGAGCTTGTTCAGTTCATCCACGTAGGCCTTGTTGTGCCTGCCGTAATGGATACGCAACGCATTTTCTGAAATGACCGGCAACAGCGCCGCGAATCCGTAGGGTAGCGGCGGAAGCACATAGTTAACCGTGGCATTCCCTTCGATGGGCGCAATCGCTCGAGATCGGTAGCTTGACGCTTGTGTTTGATTTTGCATGACTGACCTTTGATTTTCTCGCTTCAATGAGTCTCCGTTCCCGGATCACGAGGGCGCCAAGATCCGGCGCAACAGTTCTGTCTCGGTCCGGGGAGACTTTCCCCGGTGGACGGCAATTCCAATCCAGGGAAGATGGTAGGTGCGCATCGCCGATTGTTTCAGTGCACCACCGCACTAAGTGCACCACCGCACTAAGTGCACCACCGCACTAAGTGCACTACCGCACTCAGGCAATTGCGGGCGTCCCGACCGTGATTCTTCCCGACAGGCGCCTTTGCGACGGTGGCCCACGGCATTAAGCGTGCCAGTCCTACATCCATTGCGGCATCAATGCTTGACAATCTTTCGAAATCTGAGAAAACCAATCGCCGAGAAAATGGGAAAATCATGAATGACGCAGAAGTGGTGCGCTTGCGGCGCCTGCGTGAGTGCGCCCTGCGCTCTCGTGCGATTGCGCGCGCGATGGCGACAAACCCCCAGACGAAAAATGACCCGTTGCTGATTGGCGGCGTTGGCGCGAGCTGGCGCATTGCCCGTGCGGTGTCGGGGAAATTGAAATCCCATCCGAATGTGCGCCGCCAAGCAGACCTCGGTTTTGCCCGCCGCTGGCATCATGGAATTCTCGCCGCATTGCAACTGCTCAAGGGCGGAGAACGATCCCAGGTGTTGCGCGAGTGCTTCGTGCTCATGCGGCAATTGTCGCGTCAGCTGGACGATGCAAGATCGCTTACGTTATCGGCTGATTTGAGCGACACCTTCGGTCGCGCGCAAACGGAGATCAACGCGCTGATACTTGGCCTTGCGCGGCAAGCAGGCGACGCCGGGCCCCTCTTGTGTCCGCGCGGACGCGCATGTTCCATCGGCAAATACGCGGTTAGACCACTTGCGGCACCGTTCGAAGGCGAATGGCCGTACTTGTCGTCGGGGCCCCGCTCGATTCCGCCCCGGTGCGCGCTGCCGGCGTGCCTGGGAGCCGACTATTGAGTGCGGGCATGTCGTATTTCAAAGCGCCCGCGTAGCGGTCCGGCTATCGGTGAGGCCACGGTGTCGAGCGGCGTTTGCGCTGAGCGTCGAATAGACTCACCGCCGCATCCTGAGGCGGCGAGGATCGAAGGGAGACGATGATGTCCTGTACGATCGCATTCATATTGGCTCTGAGCCCCAAGACTTGAGTTGAGGATACGGGACGCGAGAGCAAGTAACCCTGCACGGAGATCGGACGTCCGCCGGAGAGAAGCGCGAATTGCTCGCGCCGCTCGACGCCTTCTGCGGTTACCGCCAAGTTCAAGTTCGAGCATAGATCGATGATGGCGCTGGCGATCGCGGCGGCACGCGTACTCGTGTCGATGCCGGCGATCAAGCTGCGGTCGAGCTTGATGCGGGAGAGCGGCAATTTCTCGAGCGAAGCGAGCGAGGAATAGCCGGTGCCGAAATCGTCGAGTGCGATCGCAATCCGGCAGTCGCGAAGGCGCCGCAAGGAATCGATGGTGCCGGAACCCGTTTGCAGCACGGATTCGGTCAGTTCCAATTCGATGCACTGCGGAGGCAGCCGAAACTCCTCGAGCATGCCGCGCAATTGATCGACGAAGCGATTGTCCATCAGTTGCCGCGGCGAGACGTTGATCGCGACCCGGACATCGGGCCACGCGCCATAGTGCCAGCCGGATGCGGTGCGGATTGCGTCGCGAAGCACCCAGTTGCCGATCTCGTGGATGAGTCCGGATTCCTCGGCAATCGACAGAAACTCGGCGGGCGGGGCTTGCCTGCCGTCGGGAAGCCGCCAACGTATCAACGCCTCGACGACGTTGATCTCCATGGATTCGAGGCTCACTTCCGGCTGGTACACCAATTCGAACTCCGCGCGTTCAATCGCGCGGCGCAAGCCTTGTTCGGTCGTGAATTTGCTGGTCGCCGCCGCGAGCAGCGCCGGCGTAAACATCGCGAGTTGGCTGCGCCCAAGCGCTTTCGCGTTGAATAGCGCCGCGTCGGCAGCGCTCAGGAGGTCTTCGGCTCGGATCTCATGATCCGGAAACAGGCTCGCTCCGACGCTGACGCTCACGCTCACCTCGCGTCCACGCACGAGGATCGGCTCGCGAAACGCGTCGACGAGCGCCCATCCCGCTCGCTCGACGGCCTCTTGCGAATGCGCGTCTTCATAGACGAGCGCAAATTCGTCGCCACCCCAACGCGCGGCGAACCCGACGTCGAGGGCCGCTGCCTGCAATCGCCGTCCGATTGCGACCAGCACGTGGTCGCCGAACGTGTGGCCCAAACTGTCATTGAGATACTTGAAATTGTCGACGTCGATGAACAGCACACCCACGCTGCGCTGCGTTCGAGCCGCCCGTTCGGTGGCATTGCTCAGCAGCGTCAACAATTGCCGGCGATTGGGCAGCAGAGTCAGCGGGTCGTGTTCGGCGAGGTGTTGTAGTTCGCGCGTTCGCTGCTCGACGGTTGTCTCCAGCTTTCGTTGGTATTCCTGTGCCGCGGTCCCCGCCGCGGCAAGTTGCGCGGCCATGCGATTGAATCCGATCGCCAAGGTATCTAGTTCCTTGATTCCGCCGCGCGGTACGCGCGCATCGACGTCGCCCACGGCGAGCCTATCGGCCGCTTGCAGCATGCGCCTGACCGGAAGCACGATGCTGCGTACCGTAATGATCGATATTGCGAGCAGCAGGGCGAGCACGACCCCGGTGATCCAGGCGACCACGACGCCCCCGGAATCCTGGGCGCGAGTGGTGGTGGTCGTAATTGCGCCTCCGGTCGGGTTCGGCGCCGGCAGCGAGTTTGCCGCCGACGGCGGGACCGGCGCTTCCTGGTCGCGCTGCGCGATTTGATCGGCCTGCGCCGGCGCGGCGTCCATAGTAAAGGCCTTTTCGATCGCATGGCCCAGCGCGGTACCGAGTTCAAGGAACTCGAACATGCTTGCCTCACCTTGCGAGCCGCTGTCGACGAGTGAGCGCCGCAGTTCTACGATCCGTTCGAGATCGTTGCGCATGTCGCGAACCCAGGACCGCCCGTCGCTACGGGAAAAGCTCGATTCGTTGTCATTCAATGTCTTCGCGAAATTGAGCTCGCTTGCGCCGAGCTTGGCGCCGGCACCGGCGTCGGCGGCATTGAGACCGGCGAACGATCGGCGTATCGCGTCGAGGTCGTCTTGCAGTCGCCGCAGCGACTGACGTGCGAGCACATGGCCAAATATTTTCCATTCGCGATTCTGGGAGGTCTGCAGGCGCAGGGTCATCGCGTCGAGATGAGCGGTGTATTCCGCGAGCAACGCGCGGCGCATGTCCTGGGAACGCACCGCCACAGTTGCCGCATCGATGAATGCGGCGACGTTTGCCGAGAGATTGTTCAGCGGATGACCGGAAGCCGATGGGTTCTTTGCCTGGGCTTTCGACCAGAACTTATCCAAGTCACTCCGCGCGAGACCGAAGCGCGCTTCGGTCTCGGGCGAATCGATGGATCCGCGGTCTTGCGTCGCGTGCTCGAATCGCTCGATGGCGAGCAGGACGCCGGTTGTCGTGACTCGCGGCGCCGGACCCGCGGGCGTGCTGCGCGAGGCGGATGTCGATCGATTCGATGCGGGAACTGTCGCCGGGGCGGGCGCAACCACGGTTTGTATGCGCGTGGTTTGAATGACCAGGATGCCTTCTTGGACGATCAGATTCGCTGCGACTGCGAGCACTGCGACCGCGGCGAAGGTCAGAGCCAGGGTCGTGGTAATTCCGAAGGAATGTGGTCGGACCAAAGCCGCCCGTATTCTCGCCCAGAGGGGATTGCGGACACTCCTAAGGTGACTTATTCCAAGCATTCCGCCATGAGCCTCTTTGAGCCGGCTATGGCTAGGTTGCGCCCATGTGACCCGGCTGTTTCCCTTGCTTTCGTAAATTGTGGATTTGGTCACGTCCTGTGTGTTCGATACTGTACATAGCGACGGATCGCGCGGTTATCAACCCGACGGCGGTGACTCAACGCTTTGGCTCTTCGCGCGTTAGAAACCTATGGCGCGCAATACAGAGCCCAAAGCAGATGCCGATATTCTGTAAATACGACCGATCGATCAGCTACCTGGAGCGCGGGCGCGGCGAGCCGCTGCTGTTGATTCATGGCCTGGGATCGAGTGGTGCCGATTGGGCCCTGCATGTAGCCGCGCTCGAAGCGCGCTTCCGCGTCATCGTTCCCGATTTGCCGGGCAGCGGCCATAGTGCGCCGCTGCGTAATGGCTGCAGCATCGCGGAGTTTGCCGCCTCACTGTGGGCGCTGCTCGATCACTTGTGCGAATCGCGCGTGAACATCGTCGGCTTTTCGCTCGGGGGCGCAGTGGGGCTGGAGATGGCGCTGCAGCGCCCCGCCGGCGTGCGGCGGCTCGCGCTGATCAATAGCCTCGCGAGCTACCGCTTGGACCACTGGCGCAAATGGTGGGAGGCGAGCTTGACGATGATTCTGGTTCCACTGCTTGGCATGCGCCGCGCCGCACGACTTGCAGCGAAGCGCCTGTTCCCAATGCCCTGGCAGAGGTACCTGCGCGAACGCGCGGCCGCCGCTGTGAGCGCCGTGCCGGCGCGCACCTACCTCGCCACCGCGCGCGCATTGATCGGTTGGACCGCGATTGACCGGCTCGATCGGCTCAGCAGCAAGACGCTGGTGATCGCTGCCGAGAATGATTTCACGCCGTTGGACGAAAAGCGCGCGCTCGCTGCGCGGCTCGGTGCGCAGTTCGTGATGGTGCGCGGTTCGCGGCACGGTACGCCGTTCGATTCCGTCACGGCGACCAACGCCAGCCTGCTGGCGCTTCTCACGGATCAGCCGCTGCCGCCGGCCGAGCATCGGATTTGTGACGAGGCGGCGCAGTGGGATCAGTTGTCGCTCACCGGCAGCCTCCCGGCGGAGCATGCGATGCCGCGGATTCCGCCGTTTTCGCGACGGCAGGCGGCTACCTAGCATCGGAGCTTGGCACGCTGCGGACGATGGTGCTTGACCGTTGCGGCACCGCGGCAATTCGCGCCGTCCGGCAGCGCTGCAAGGCCCTTGAAGTATCGCGAACTTGCCTCATACGTGTCTGAGTGAACATCTTCCGCAGACAATCCTGGATGTGGGCTGAGGCGTGTGCGCGACTCGACGAGGCCGAGCGCAGGCATCGGCATTTCTTCGATTTGCTCGCCACGCCCGCAACGCGCGCCGTCTGGGAGGCGCCCGCGAACATCTTTACCGCTGGGCCTGAGGTGCACGTCATCGTCGCGTTGCCGGGGGTACGGGCCGAGGAAGTCCAGGTGCAAATCACGGCAACGGGACTGCAGATCGACGCCGTGGTTGCGCCGCAGGCGCTGGCTGCCGGCATGAACATCCTGCGTCTGGAGATTCCGTACGGCCGCATGCGCAGGCGCGTCGATCTGCCGCCGGGCCGCTACGCGCTCATGGAGCGGCGGCTCGAACTGGGCTGTCTGCATTTGCGCCTCACGGAGGCAACGCCATGAACGCGAGCGAGATGAACCTAAGTCCCGCCAACCATGCCGATCACGCCGAGGATGTGCTGATCATTCTGCCGGTTCGTAATATGGTCCTGTTCCCGGGCATCGTGCAGCCGATCGCGATCGGCCGCAGCCGCTCGCTGGCCGCGGCCCAGGAGGCGGTGCGCACGCAACGGCGTGTCGGAGTGCTGCTGCAGACCGATGCATCGGTCGACGACCCGGGTCCCGAGCAGCTGCACGGCATCGGCACGGCGGCCTCCATCGTTCGATTCATCACGGCGCCGGACGGCACACACCATTTGATAGCCCAAGGTGAAGAACGCTTCAAGGTGCTCGACTATGTCAGCCGCGATCCGTTTCTGGTCGCGCGCATCGAGACGCTTCGGGAAAGCGCGGCGACGGATCGAGAAATCGAGGCGCGCGGCCTGCGGCTGCGCGAGCAGGCCCTGGAAGCGCTGCAGCTGCTGCCGCAGGCGCCGGGCGAGCTCACGGCCGCGATTCGCGGCATCGAATCTCCTGCGGCGCTCGCGGACATGGTCGCGAACTTCATGGATCTGAAGGCCGCAGACAAGCAGGAGATACTCGCGACCTTCGATTTGCGCGCGCGGCTTGACCGCGTCATCGCGCTGCTCGCGCAGCGCATCGAGGTGCTGAAGGTATCCCGCCAAATCGACGAGCGCACGCGCGAGGCGTTCGACGAGCGACAGAAGGAGGCGGTACTGCGCGAGCGGTTGCGCCAGATTCAAAAGGAGCTTGGCGAAACCGATACCGCGTCGGCCGAGATCGACGAATTGAAAAAGGCGATCGAGGATGCGGCCATGCCCCCGGAAGTCGCGGAGCACGCGCAGCGGGAGCTGGCGCGCCTGCAGCGCATGCCGGAGGCGGCCGCGGAATATTCGATGACGCGCGGCTACCTCGACTGGCTGCTCGCGATGCCCTGGTCGAAAGTCGACCCGGAGCAGCTCGACATCGAGCGGGCCCGCGCGATCCTCGACGAGGACCATTATGGGCTCGAGAAGGTCAAGCGCCGGATCCTGGAATTCCTCGCGGTGCGAAAATTAAACCCTGAGGGGCGCAGCCCGATCCTATGCTTCGTGGGCCCGCCGGGTGTCGGCAAGACTTCGCTCGGCCAGAGCATCGCCAAGGCCTTGGGGCTGAAATTCGTGCGTGTGAGTCTCGGCGGCGTGCACGATGAGGCGGAGATTCGCGGCCACCGCCGCACCTACGTCGGCGCGTTGCCCGGCAACATCGCGCAGGCGCTGCGCAAGGCCGGACGGCGCAACCCCGTGCTCATGCTCGACGAAGTCGACAAGCTCTCGGCGAGCTATCAGGGCGATCCGTTCTCGGCGCTGCTCGAGGTTCTCGATCCGGAACAGAACAACACGTTCCGCGACAATTATCTCGGCGTGCCGTTCGATTTGTCGAAGGTGCTATTCATCGGCACGGCCAACGTGCTCGATGCGATTCCGGCGCCGTTGCGTGACCGCATGGAAGTCATCGAACTCACGGGCTATACCGAAGAGGAGAAATTGCAAATCGCGAAGCGCTTCTTGTTGAAGCGCCAGCTGCAGGCGAACGGCCTGTCGGCCGATCGTATACAGATCTCCGACGAGGCCCTGCGGCTGCTGGCCGGGTCGTATACGCGCGAAGCCGGCGTACGCAACTTGGAGCGCCAGATCGGCGCGCTGCTGCGCAGCGCCGCGGTCACGATCGCCGCCGGCACCAGCGCGAGCGTCGCTTTCGATGCCGGCGACGTCGAGCGCATCCTCGGAGGGCCGCGCTACGAGAGTGACGTCGCGCTGCGCACCAGCACACCGGGTGTCGCGACCGGGCTTGCCTGGACGCCTGCCGGCGGCGACATTCTCTTCGTCGAGTCGAGCCGTGTGAAAGGTAACGGCAAGCTGATATTGACGGGGCAGCTCGGCGAGGTCATGAAGGAAAGCGCGCAAGCCGCGGTGACGCTCGTGAAATCGCAGGCAGAGCGTCTCGGCATCGATCCGAAGCTTTTCGATGACTGCGATCTGCACATTCACGTTCCTGCGGGCGCGATCCCGAAAGACGGTCCGAGCGCGGGCGTCGCGCTCGTGGCGTCGCTCGCATCACTGCTGTCGCAGCGTACCGTGCGCGCGGACGTCGCGATGACGGGCGAGATCAGCCTGCGCGGCGCGGTGCTGCCGGTCGGCGGCATCAAGGAGAAGTGCGTGGCTGCGGCGCGCTCGGGAATCCGCACCGTGATTCTGCCGGCACGCAACCGCCGCGATCTCGACGACATACCGGAGAGCGTGCGCGCAAAACTCGAATTCGTCTGGGCCGACAAGATCGAGGACGTGCTCGCGCGGGCGCTCGAACAGCCGCCGGTAAAACTGGCGGCCGCTTAAGGGCGGCCGATCAATTCGCTTCGGGTGCCGCGCGGCTCATGAGCATCGCGACATCGCTGATGGCCAGCTTCGCAAATTCGCATGCCATGTCATTGGATCGTCATCGTTTTGTCATCGGGCCGCCTCCGCGGCGCCTGCATTGGGCTGGGGACCAAATGGAATTCAAACCGCTTTGAAAAGGAGCTACCCTATGCCCGCTGAGGACCGACCGAGAAGAAACGATTGGGGGGGATGTGAAACTCCACGCAATGCGGCTCGTGGCCGTCTTGTGTACCTGCGTACCGGCGCTCGCGTGGGCGCTGGCCTTGAGCGAATATCGTGCGCAGCCCGGCGACACGCTCGATCTGTACGTCGCGGGCTCATCGGCGCAGGACAATGGACTGCAGCGACTGTTCCGATTGATCTGCGCGCCGAATTCGCTCGATGTCTACCGTTCGAACGGCGGCAACGTCCGAACGTTCTTTTGCCGCATAAAGAGCGGGCCCGGCGCCTGGCCGGGAATGCAGGAAGGACAAAAAGTCGCGTTTCACAAATCCTCGACGACCGGTTCCGGCAGCGGCGTCGGGCCGCTGATCCAGCGAACACCGGTCGACTTTCTCAACGTCACGGAGATCCGCACGCAGTTCGACAAGCGCTGTCCGGCCGACAAGCGCACCGAGCATCCGGCCGAGGGCGACCTAACGGCCTACACTGAATACGAATGCCTCAACCCGACGCCCGATCACCAGGTCCCGGATGCGGGCGTTTCGGACGTGGAGCCGCGCTTCTTCCTGAACGCATATCATCTGGCGCCCGACGCGATCGACGTACTTTCGGTACACAATGCGAACGCGTTCATTTTCGGCATCCCCGTCAGCCTCAAATTGCGAGACGCGCTGCAAGGCGCACGCTTTCCAAGAACCGATGCCTGCAATCCGGCCAATCCGCATTATGCGGATCTCATCGACGTCAAGTATGGGGGGCGCGTCAAGCGCGGGGAATCGGAACCCTGCATGCCCAGTTTGTCGCGCGCGCAATTGGCCGGAATATTCGCCGGTGTTGTTGCCGACTGGGCGCAGATCGTGAATCCGCAGGGCTACGCGCTCGCCGCGAAAAATGCGCACAGCGGGCAAATCAGCTCGCCGCCCGGCGTGCGCGCACCGAGCGACGAGCGGGTATTCATCTGCCGGCGCGTGAGCACCTCGGGCACTCAGGCCGCCTATGAAATGTTCTTCCTCAACCAGCGCTGCGTACCGGGCGTGCGGCCGTTCCTCGATTCCGGCGACAATATCTTCCAGGGGTCGGTGACCGGCGACGTCAAGAGCTGTCTGACTCAACTCGATCAGAGAAACGTTTGGGCGGTCGGGATCCTTACGACCGAGAGCGTCGAGTCGGTCAGTGACGACCACTGGCGATTCATCAAAATGGACGGCGTCGCGCCGACGCTGCTCAATACCTACAACGGCCGCTGGCCGTTCTTCGTCGAACAAAGCTACCAATGGCGCAACGAGCGCTCCGATCAGCCGCTGCAGGGCCCGAAGCTCGCGCTCATGGCGCAAATCGGCATGCAATTGGGAAATCCAGCGATCATCCGCGATCTCAATCGTGGCTTTCGCCACGTCTGGGGCGCCTCCGGGGTGATGGCGCTCAGCGACTCGAGTTCGAAGGTCCCGCCGCGTCCGATGCCCGGCAAGCCCGTCGATGAAGCCGCTCTCGATGAAAATCCGATCCTTGCGGTCAGGCACGATTCGAACAATTGCAGTGCCGTCGTGGCCCAGTACCCGACCGTGCTGCCCTAGATCCCCCCGCGCGTCCTGCTCGCGCGGGCGCTCGAGATAAGGCGGCCGCGGCAACGCTAATAGATCTGGGTTATCCAGCGCTGGCTCGACTTCTTCGGTCGCTTGTAGCCCGTATCCTCCTGACGCGGTGGCAGCTCGAGTTCGATCGGGTGCAGGTCCTTATACGGCACCCGTGTCAGCAGGTGTGCTATGCAATTCAATCGCGCTCGTTTCTTGTTGTCGGCGTCGATGATGAACCACGGCGCCTTCTTGCGGTCGGTGTACTCGAGCATGACGTCTTTCGCTTTCGAGTATTCGACCCAGCGTTTGCGCGCCTCGAGATCCATGGGGCTGAGCTTCCACCGCTTGATCGGGTTGCGCATGCGCTCGGCGAAGCGACGCTCCTGCTCTTCATCGCTGACCGAGAACCAGTACTTGACGAGATAGATGTCCGATCGCACGAGCATGTTTTCGAATAAGGGACAGGAGCGCAAGAATTCGCGGTATTCGTCGTCGTTGCAGAAGTCCATGACATGATCGACACCGGCGCGGTTGTACCAGCTGCGGTCAAAGAGCACGATTTCTCCGGCGGCGGGAAGGTGGGCGACATAGCGCTGGAAATACCACTGCGATCGCTCCCGCTCCGTGGGGGTACCCAGCGCCACCACACGGCAGACGCGGGGATTGAGGCACTCGGTAATGCGCTTGATGACTCCGCCTTTACCGGCGGCGTCCCGGCCTTCGAACAGCACGCAGACTTTCAGGCCCCGCAGGCGCACCCACTCCTGCATCTTTAGGAGCTCGAACTGCAGGCGCACGAGCTCGTCGACGTACTGGTATTTGTTCGGCGGAATCTTCGGCGGCTTGGCATCGCCAAGTATCTTCCAGCGTCCTTCCAGCAGCGCCTGCTCCTCGGCATCGCGGCGCAACTCGCCTCCGATGGCGTTCGATGCGGGACTCGACGCCTTTCTGGTCTTGGATTTTCTTTTCATTTGTCTTTAGCTACTTTAAGGAGTGTTGATGGGGCTTTTTGCGACTGTCTGCAACCACCTGCGCTAGGCCGCACGCAAAGCCATACAGACTATCCATCGGCTTCCGCAGCTTTCTTGATGAGCCCTATGGCACCGGAGATATTGGCGATCAACGCGTGGGGTATTCCGTGTCTCGCTTCCAAGTATTGCGGGTCGTTACATGAGAGCCAAACGGCGCCGTGATCATCTTGCCATGCAAGCGCTTTGAGTGGCAGGTCGAGTCCGACGCGCGGCGCGGTGACCAGCAGCGGTGTTCCGGCCTTGGGATTTCCGAAGATCAACATTTGCATTGGGCGCATGGTGAGGCCCGCTCGCTCGGCATCGCCGCTGAAGTCGATGCGAGCGAATACGGTCAATCCGCGTGCGCTGGCAAGGGATTCCAATCGATCGATCGTCTGCGGTACGGATCGAGAACTGCGAACATCGGTGATTCCACGATTGACTTCAGGCATTGGCCCTCCGGTTTCGTTATGGGGCGTCATCTGCGGTTCGGCGCTCGTAGCTAAGGGAAAGGACCTAACGCTCTGCCCAGCCTTCTTCAATGAACGTGGCTTAGCGTGCGGCGTAAAGGCCATCTTCGCCCGTCATCGCGTCAGCGAGAGGAACAGCTCCGGGAGTCGGCGCGGCAATTGTTCCACATGGTCGATCACGGTCCAGCGCGTACCGAAGATGCGCCCGACATAGTCGTCGGCCTTCGCGTCGAGACTGATGCAGTGCGTGTGCAGGCCCATGGTATCGAGTTCGCGGACGGCGCAGGCGGCATCGGCTTGCAGGTGCAGTGGATCGTCGACGTCGACGTCGGCCGGCTGGCCGTCGGTGAGCAGCAGCAGCAGCTTCTTATCGGCCCGGCGGCCGCTCAACAGATGGCCCGCATGACGCAGCGCCGCGCCCATGCGCGTGGAGTATGCGCCGAGCGTTGCCGCCAGCCGAGCCTTCGGCGTGGCGTCCCAGGATTCGGAAAAGCCCTTGATATGGAGGTAGCGCACCTCGTGCCGCGTGTTGGAGTGAAAGCCCGCGATCGCCAGTTCGTCGCCCATTTGGCTAATCGCCCAGGCCAGCAACGCCACCGCGGCACGACTGATACTGAGCACGGTCTCGTCGGTGCCGGCCACGGCATCGTTGACCGAGGCCGAAAGATCCACCAGCAGCAATACGGCGATGTCACGGCCGTCGGTGCGCGTGCTCATGTGGATGCGCGCGTCCGGCTGGGCGCCTGCGCGCCAGTCGGCAATCGCGCGCACGGCCACGTCAAGGTCGAGTTCCGTGCCCTCTTCCTGGTAGCGCAACCGCGTGCGGTCCTGCGGCTTGATGAGGTCGAGCACGCGCTTCAAATGTTTGGCCACGGGCGCATGCCTGCCGAGCAGTGCGTCGATGTCGGCCGGATCTCCGGCCGGCTGCAACGTGTCGTACACGCTGACCCAGTCGGGCCGGTAACCGCGCATGGCTTCATCCCATTCGGGGTAATGGCGCGGCGGCATCGCTGAATCGTCCATCGCGGAATTCGAGCTTCTTTGCTCGAATTGCTCCTCCTCGTCGCCCGCCTCGATGTATATCCATAGGTGGCGATTGTCGTCGCGATAGTGCACCACCGTGTCCTCAAAGCGCATTCTGGCCTGCTGGTCATCTTGACGCCGCGTACGCGCTGCCCACTGCAGCGCCAACGTCGCCATTTCACGGCTGGACGATTCGCGCTCGTGCAGCAGCTCGAGAAAGCGCGCGCGAAATTCCAGCAAGACCGGATCGCGGTAGGGGTGCGCCGCATCGAGCAGTGCACGTGATAGGCAAACCAGCCGGTGCCTCAGGCAGGATTCGCGCTGCGGGTCGCAGGCATCCTCGGCCGGCGCCGGGTGCATCGCAAGAAGGGCACGGCACAATCCCGGATAGCAGCGCAGCGCGAGCAGGTCGACGCGACAATCCTCGAAACATTCGACGGCCAGGCGCTGCAGCGGACTAAGGTTGTCGGCCACCAGAGTGAGGCTCCAGCGTCGATGCGCCGCGAGGTGAGCAAGTACCGCGCGATAGCGCTCGAGGCCGCTGAGCCGAGTCACCGTCGGCGCGGATCCTTGCCAATCGTCAAGCACCTCGGGAAGTCGAAAACCGTCCGGCTGCGCGTAAGGCAGCGTGATCGCAGAAGCTGCATCGCCCTGCTCCGTGCTCACAGGATATGGGATCAGTGCGACCTGCTCATTCCACAGGCAGCGCAGCGTAAGTTCCAGCCGCCGCTCGACATCGACCAGCAGTGTGCCGTGGCGCTCACGCTGCAACAACGCACGACTGTCGGGCGTGGTCAGCGCGAAGAAATCGATCTGGCGCTCTGGATGCTTGCCGTGCAAGCGAATGCCCTCGGACACCCAACGCCGCAGGCCGTCCAGCGGAACCAGTCCGACCAGAGTCGGTGCCTGTCTCAGGAACGTCGGCAAGCTGGGGCTGGGCTCCGTGGCGTGGTGCCCGTGAATCGAGATACTGGTGCGTTCCATGAGCTGGACCGCAATCGCGAAGTACTGCGCCAGCAGTTCGGGCGAAGGCAGGCGCCGCGCCACGGCACTGAGGCTTTGCAGCAGGGGCACGATGGCCGGGCCGTTGGGCGACTTCTGAAAGGCCTGTATCGCCCGATCCAGGGGCGCGAGCGAAGCCTCGCCGGCCGAGGCCGCGACGCTGGGCCAGATCTCGAGGAACACCAGCAATGGCTCGACGCCACGACCAAGTTTGCCGAGCCGACTTGCCTGCGCAAGATACGCATCGAGGCCGGTCGCGCTCAGCTTGCGCTGAGCTTCGTCAATGCACTCATCGAAGACGCCGTCGACGGCATCGAAGCGGCAATCGAGCCGGTCGCGCAACTTCTGGTGGCGCAGCGGCGGACGTTCTGCCGGCACCGCTCCCGACCTCGTGCCGTAGGTTGCGAAGGGCGTGGTCGGCGCACTCACGTCACAGGCACCTGAGGTCAGACGAGAACGGCGTCGATGGTGTGCTCCAGAGTCTCGCGGATCTCTGCGTCGTCGGTAATAGGACGCACCATGGCCATCCGGCAGGCGTCGCGCAACGCAACGCCTTGGCGCACGAGGTTGCCGGCGTAAACAATGAGACGCGTCGAGACGCCTTCGTCGAGACCGTGACCCTTGAGCCGGCGCGCGGCTGCGGCCACCTGCACCAGTGCGCCAGCATGATCGCTCGTGATGCCGGTCTCGCGCACGACGATCTCCGCTTCCAGCGCGGCCGCCGGGTAGTCAAAATCCAGCGCGACAAAGCGCTGCCGTGTCGAGGTTTTCAGATCCTTCATGAGACTTTGGTAGCCGGGGTTGTACGAGATGACCAGTTGGAAGTCCGGGTGCGCGCGCACCAGCTCGCCCTTCTTGTCGAGGGGGAGCGTACGGCGATAGTCCGTGAGCGGATGGATGACCACCGTAGTGTCCTGCCGCGCCTCCACGATCTCGTCCAGGTAGCAGATCGCGCCGTGACGCGCCGCCATCGTGAGCGGGCCATCCTGCCAGCGCGTGCCGCCGGGCTCGAGCAGGAAACGGCCGACCAGATCCGCCGCCGTCATGTCCTCATTGCAGGCGACCGTAACCAGCGGTCGACCGAGCTTCCAGGCCGCGTGCTCGATAAAGCGCGACTTGCCGCAACCGGTGGGTCCCTTCACCATCACCGGCAGGCGCGCGGCATACGCAGCCTCGAACAGCGCGATCTCATCACCCTGCGGCGCGTAGTACGGCTCATCCGTAATACGCCAATCGTCAAGTGAACTCATGAGCACCTCTGGTTCGTCCAATATGTCGAACCGCGCAACCGCCGGGCAGTGAAATCGAGCGCGCCGATCGCCTTGAGATCGGCCGCGAGTCCGTGCACATACTAGCATTACAAGGCGCAGCGTTCGACGTCGAGTAGGCGACGCTTGGTCCTCGGCAAGAGCGCCGCTACGGTTCGCGAATGAGGGTGAGTCCCTCGCCCTCCGCGGAAATGATGAGCTGCTGGCTCGCCACCCATGCCTCCACGACCTGCTGCTGGCCGGTAATATCGGATCGTAGACGTCCGTTGACATCGACCGACCACCGGCCGAGCTTCTCACGTCCAAGGACCCTCATCGTTACTGTGCCGTCAGCCGAAAACTTAGCGGTCACGACTCCGTTGCTCCACGTTCCGACGATCGCTTCGCGCAGCGGACGCGGATCGCGAGCCTCTGGAGTCGGGACTGTCGGTTGCGCGAAGGCGGCCTTCGTGGCATTGCCGATTCCAACCATATTCGCGCGAGCTTCGTTGCGCATGCGCCGGTCGTGGGACATGACTGCCGTACCGAGGCATCGGGCGATGTCCTGTACTGTCGCGCTTTGCTGCGTCGGGCGGTCCGGCAAGCGCTCCAGGTTCACCACTTTCCGGCTGTACGGCAGGAAATACAATCGAACGTAGCCGGCATCCGGCGCCGCGTCGAACGTCATCGGCATGACATTGAAGCTGCTGTCGCCCACCTCGAGGTAATATAAGTCGAGGTTTCCTTCCCCCGGAATGGAGACGCGACTCTTGCCGATGGCCCCTTCTTTGGAATCGACGCGCATGCGCCTCAAGTCGCGAGTGAGTGCGTCGCCGCCGCTGATGGAGCGCACGACGAGGAACGCGGCGATCGCGAAGCATATGACGTTGATGAGCACTCCCGAGACCGCAGACAACGTCGGTGCGGCATAGAAGTCGATCAGCAGCGCTCCCGCTGCCAGCAATCCAGCGGTGCTCAGCGCACTCTTTCGCCGATACCGGGACAGGCCGCGGAAGCCGCTTAGCTGCATGTCTGTCAGCTCGCCGCGGCGGTTTGCCTCGAGCGCATCGGGCGGGAACGGGTTCACTGCCAACTCAGGGCTTTCTCAATGGCGAGCGCCTGCGCGGCTCGGTGCCGGCGCGTCACCCCAGCCAGCGGCCAAAAAAGCGGAAGCTGCGGTCCCAGGCTTGTTGCGACCAGACGGGGTCGTACTGGGTCGCGGGGATGCGGCCCGGCCCGACGGCGGTCTCGTTGGCGAACGCATGGTGGGCGAGGTAGCGGTGGAAGTCGAAATTCACGTCGGCGGCGCGCAGCTTGTCCTGCAGCTGATCGACGGTCGCAATCGGGAAGAATTCGTCTTGCGTGGCCCAATGAGCCTGCAGCGCCGCTTTGATCTTGGTCGCGTTGATGTATTCCAGCGGCGGGCAGCCGTACCAGACGACGCCGGCGTCCACCTCGGGGGCCATGCACAAAGTCAGCATCGTCAACGCACCTCCCATGCAAAAGCCGGTGATGCCGACCTTGCGGCTGCGCGTCTTCAGAAACTGCACGGCCCCACGTATGTCCTGGGAGGCTGCATCGCCGAAATTCAGGCCCGTCATCAGATGATGCGCTTCCTCGGCCTCGACGGTGGATTTGCCGCGGTAGAGATCGGGCACGAGGGCGACATAACCCGCGCTCGCCAGGCGCTCGGCGACACCACGGATTTGGTCGTTGACTCCCCACCACTCCTGGATGACGACGATTGCAGGTGCATCGGCAGCGTGCGCCGGTTCGGCGAGATAACCCTGAACCGTTTTCCCGTCTGGACGATTGAAGGTGGCTGTCGTTCCCATGGTGAGATTCCTTGATGAGGTAGATCCATACATGAAGCAGGAGGCGCGCCAATCCAAGCTGCTGAAACAAGCGAGAGCGTAACCGGGTCCGCGGGCGCAAACAACCGCCGCCGGTTAGGCCCTGCGCAGCCGGCGGCCGGTAGGCTCATGATCACGGTCGGCATCTATGTTGCGCGGCGACGATAAGTGCCATGATTCGCGTTGCCCTGCGGCGACTGAATTGGCAGAGGGAAACCGTGATGTTGTCTGGCGTCGTGCGTGCACTATGCGTGGTCGGCGCGCTTCTCGCGTGTACAGCGATACGAGCGGAAGACGGTTATGACCTCTGGCTACGCTACCGAGCGGTGGAGACGCGGTGGCTCGAGGCATACCGGAAATCAGCCGTCGAAATTATCGCTGCCACGCCGTCCGCGACGCTCGAACTCGCAAAGTCCGAGTTGGTCCGCGGCCTCGGCGGACTCTTGGGAACTGCACCCGCAATTGCATCAATTCCAACGAAAGACGGTAGCGTCATCATCGGAACACCAAGATCGTCGCAGCTGATTGGTCGGCTGCATCTGGATTTGGAACAATTGGGCGCGGAAGGTTACGTCATTCGCAGCCTCATCTACGGAGGGCATCGGGTTATCGTCATCGCCGCAGACCAGGATATTGGCGTGCTGTACGGTACGTTTAACTTTCTGAGATTGCTGCAGACTCGCCACACTCTACAGAATCTACGGTTGTCGTCCACTCCGCGCATCGGGCGTCGCGTTCTCGATCACTGGGACAATCTAGATCGAACGGTCGAGCGCGGTTACTCCGGCGAGTCAATCTGGGACTGGCACAAGCTTCCCGACTACCTGGATCCTCGCTATACCGACTACGCCCGCGCATGCGCCTCGCTCGGGATCAACGGCACCGTACTCACGAACGTCAATGGCAGCGCGGTCAGTCTCACGCCACCGTATCTGCACAAGCTCGCGGCTCTCGCCGATTTGTTTCGCCCTTACGGACTGCGTGTGTATCTGACGGCCCGCTTTACTGCACCCATCGAAATCGGCGCGCTCAACACCGCAGATCCTCTTGACCCCGCCGTCCGCAGCTGGTGGCGCGCCAAGGCCGATGAGATTTACGCGCTCATTCCGGACTTCGGGGGCTTCCTCGTGAAGGCCCATTCCGAGGGGCAACCTGGTCCTCAGGATTACTCCCGCACGCATGCGGACGGCGCCAATATGCTTGCAGACGCATTGGCGTCGCATGGCGGGATCGTGATGTGGCGTGCATTCGTCTACTCTCAAGATCTAGCCGACGATCGCGCGAAAAAAGCGTTCAGGGAATTCGCGCCGTTGGATGGGAAATTCCGGCCCAACGTCATGCTACAGGTCAAGAACGGCCCCATCGACTTCCAGCCCCGTGAGCCGTTTCATCCGCTGTTCGGTGCAATGCCGAAGACTCCGATGATGCTGGAAGTGCAGATCACGAAGGAATATCTCGGCTTCGCGACTCACTTGGTCTATCTCGGGCCATTGTTCGAAGAGGTACTGCGTTCAGATACCTACGCACGAGGCGAGGGTTCGACGGTGGCAAGGGTGATCGACGGCTCGTTGTTCGGGAATTCGAATACCGGCATCGCGGGCGTTGCCAATATCGGCTCGGACCGGAATTGGACCGGCTCCCACTTCGACCAGGCCAATTGGTTTGCCTTTGGCAGGCTCGCTTGGGATCCGACGTTGAGGTCTCGCGACATTGCTGAAGAATGGGTCAGGGTCACGTTCTCGAACGATCCCGGCTTCGTTGCGTCGGCGGTGGAGATGATGATGGGATCGCGTGAAGCGGCGGTTGATTACATGACCCCGCTTGGATTGGCTCATCAGATGTCTGCATCGCATTACGGACCGGCCCCCTGGCTTACGGGCAGACCGCAGGATGATTCGACGTCGACGTATTTCAATCGTGCGGACGCGCAGGGTATAGGATTCGACCGGACGGCCGCCGGCAGCAACGCGCTCGCTCAATACGCACCGGCGGTGGCGGCCCGATTTGCCGACCTCGATCAGATTCCCGAACGCTTGCTGCTCTGGTTCCATCATGTTCCATGGGACCACCAAATGAGGTCGGGCCGAACGGTGTGGGACGAACTCATCATCGACTACACCCGCGGCGTTCGAACAGTCGCCAACATGCGCCACACTTGGTCGGGGCTTGCGAGATGGGTGGACTCCGAACGCTTTGCACAGGTCAGCGCATTCCTGGCTATTCAGGAGCACGAAGCAAAATGGTGGCGCGATGCGAGCATCGCGTACTACCTGACACTTTCGCAGCGGCCGCTTCCCGCGGGATACGAGGCTCCGGAACACGCGCTGCAGTACTACGAGGCTTTGTGCTTTCCCTATGTTCCGGGAACTGCACCCGGAGCCTCGCCCGTATGCAAGTAACCCCCCGGTTCAGGCCGGCGCGGGCATTCCCCGCTCTCGGAAATCGCGTCATGGACGCGCGTGGCCACTCACTCAGACCAGGTAGAAAGGATTGAAACTGGCCGGAGCTTTTTTCAAATCCTCAAAAAGTTCCGGATTATCTCGCTTGAATTGCTGCATGCGCGACAGATTACTCTCGCCGCCCTTAGCCGGCTGATTCAGGAACACCCGAGCATCTTCCTGGTTGGACGGAAGCGGCGTGAATCCGTGGTGGTCGGCGCGCAATCCGGGCCGCTTCAATTCCGACCGATAGACGTTTGACACCACGATGGCCATGAATTCCTCGACCGTGTCCATGAGGGGCGAATCGGCGGGTTTGTGTTGGTCCGTCGTCCCGCGAATCTGCCTCAGGCCGTGCACCATTTCGTGCAGCAGGATCTCGTCCTTGCCGACGCCAGGCGCTTGTTTGAAGTCCGCCGGTTTCGCGATGAAACCCACGCCCGCCACGGTTGCGGCATTCCACATGCTGGGATTGAACCGCACCAACGCGTTGTTGCCTACGGACTTGGCCACGACCTGGTCCATATTGACCGGGCCCGGGCTGTCGTCGATCTTCGGCACGAACACGGAACCAGACGTTGCGTTGAAGCCCTGCCATCCTCGGGAATCAAGGTAGGGCAACTCGTTCCACGGAATGACCAGCATGGTCTTGTGTGTGCGCCAAATGTCCTTGATCAGGGCCCAGCCCGTCCAACTCCAGCGTAGCCGCGACAGCAGCAGCATGACATCCGTTTCATAACCGTCGACCTGCATTTCGTTGGAATCCGGCGGGCCGCTCTGTCCCTTTGGCTTTGGCGTATAGCTAATGATAGTGCCGGTGACTACGATGTTTCTTGCGTCAGCAAATCTAATCATTGTCCAGCCTCCTTGCTCGACTCCGTCCATCGAGTCGACGCAAAAACCTTCGACCCCAATACAAAGTCTAGCGCAAGGCTTGAGATTTTCAAGAGAATCGGCACCGATCGCCGGGGGTTGCTGTGCAATGCGATCACTCCAGACGTATCCGCGCGGCGAGACCGCCGGCGAGGCGCGCGGTGAAGGTCGGCGCGACAGAAAATCCTACAGTGGATTCGGGAATGCTATTCTTTGATACGTCCATTATGAAAACATCCATCGTGGTTTTACTGCTGCTCGCATCGAGCGCCGTCGCGAAGCCGGTGACCGTGCCGGAGCTCTTGACGGATTCCCGCCCGCAAGACTGGCGCTCGCCCGATCCCGACAACACGCTCTATCTGGAGCTGCCGGGCGGACGAGTCGTCATCGAGCTCGCGCCGCGGGTTGCGCCTAAGCATGTCGCGAATATCAAGGCGCTCGCGCGGGCGCACTATTTTGACGGCCTGGCGATCGTGCGCGTGCAAGACAATTACGTCGTGCAGTGGGCGGATCCGGACCATCGTCGCCTCGTTCCGGCCGGTGTGACCATGGTGGCACCCGAGTTCACCGCGGAAGCGAGTGCCAACCAACGCTTCGAGCCCTTGCCGGATCGTGATGCCTATGCACCGGAGGTGGGATTTCTCGACGGCTTCCCCGCTGCGCGCGATCGGCGCTCACGCACCGTCTGGTTGGCGCATTGCTACGGCACGGTCGGCGTCGGACGCGACGATCCGCCGGAGAGCGACGGCACCGAGATGTATGCGGTGATCGGCCATGCGCCGCGGCAGCTCGACCGCAACGTTGCGCTGGTCGGACGAGTTCTCAAGGGCATGGAGCTGCTCTCCAGCCTACCGCGTGGGACCGGCGACATGGGGTTCTACGTAGCGCCGCAGTCGCCGATTCCGATCGTCTCGATGCGCGTCGCGTCGGACTTGCCTGAGGCCGAGCGCACGCCGATCGAGGTGCTTCGCACCGAAAGCGCCGTATTCCGTGCAATTCTCGAGCAGCGGCGCAATCGGCACGAGGACTGGTTCAAGTTCAGTCCTGGGCACATCGACATCTGCAACGTCCCGTTGCCGGTTCGCGCCACCCCGTCGGCCAGCCGCTAGGCACTTGAGCCAGCCGATGGCACCGATCGGCGAGCGGGCCGGCGCCCGCGGTGATTTCCGTTGGAGCGACGCGTCCGAGAGTTTGACGATCACGAACGGCAGCAAATCGGATATTGAATTCGTAGAAATCGAGATTCAAATAGGAGCGCTAATCACGAAGATCTCGTGTTGAAACTCGCTCCGGGGCAGCCATCAATTGGCGTCCGCCTATTCTGCGGCATTGTACTTCGTGAGGAACTTTTCCATCGCGTCGAGCAAGGCAACGCGATCATCCTGGCGCGTGAAGTAGTGATCGGCAAGAGGCAACAGCAGCAGATCGACGTTCTTGCGCGCCTTATTCAAGCGATCGTACATATTGGATGAATGCACAGACGGGACCGTGACGTCCTTCTTGCCGTGAATGAGCAGAAGCGGCGTCTTGATGCGCTCCACGGCATTGATGGGCGAGACAGCATCAAAGTCCGGGGTCATGCGCTTCCAGGCGTCGCTAAACTTGCCTGCCTGCATGTCGTAAGCGAAATCGTTGACCTCACGCTTCAAACTGGAGACACCGGCGATGGAAATTGCGCAACGGTAAAGATCCGGGTCCTTCGCGATGCCCCACATCGCCGCATAACCGCCATATGAGGCGCCAATAATGCACACGCGCGCCGGATCGACGATGCCTCGGGCGATCGTCCACTTCACGCCGTCGGTAATGTCGTCCTGCATTGCGATTCCAAGCTGACCATCGCCTTTGCGCAAGAACTCGGTGCCGTATCCGGTAGAGCCGCGAAAATTGGGCTGTAATACGGCGTAACCGCGATTGGCGAGGAACTGCTGCCAATAGTCGTACTCGAGGGTATCCTGCGCCCACGGCCCGCCATGCGGCATGACTACCAGCGGCAGGTTGTGCGGATCCCGTCCCACCGGCAGCGTCAGCAAGGCCTCGACATCGAGATCATCGCGCGCCTTGTAAGCGACAACGGTCACGGGCGCTAGATGCCGCGCGCCGATCAAGTCGTTTGCATACGCAATCCGCTGCATTTTGCCGGAGTCCGTGCTGTAGAAGTAGATGGAACCCGGCGTGTCGGGTGAGCTGGTGCGAATGAGCATTCGCGTGCGATCTTCGCTCATGCTCTCGATGCTGACCGTGGCATTTGGCACCGCCTTATCGAGCTGCGATTGGAGCTCCGCGAGTTTGGGGTCAAACCAATGAACGCGACCCTTGAGCGCCGAGGTGGAAACTCCCAGCAAGCTCGCGCCGTCGCGCGAAACTATCGTCGCATCGACTCCCCCGGAATCCGGCACGTATACCGCGCGCACCTCAGCCTGAGTTGCGAGATCGTATTCATAGATCGATGACATACCTCGATCATCATCGTGGATCACCAGTGCGTGTTCGCTTTGCGGGAGAAACATGAATGGAACGGTCAGAAGTTCGTTTTTGCGGGCATCCGCACGATCGATGGTACGAAATGCCTCGACACCGCCTCGCGAACGATAGAGAAGGCGTGAGGTGCGTGTTGAAATCCATCGGCACGCCAGCGGATAACGAAGTGTCGATTTATACGCTCGATGGGGGCGCTCCGCCTCGAGGCGACGTCCGCCGTGACTCCATCATGCGCCGGAGTCGTGGGAGCCGGGTCAATCCGATGAGCGAAATGATCCAAACAACACCAAGGAACCAATACCGCTCTGGCGTGGGCTCGATAAGAAGCAAAACTGTTGCGGCCAAGAGATTCAGCAAAAAAATTGCGATCAGCGCGAGTACGATCAGGTAGCCCCACGAGGGCTGTCCTTTGCGCCGATCGTCATGTGTCATGTTTTGGTTTGTCACAGCGCGATCCAAGGTAATTCAAAAAACCTGCGAGACGACACAAGCGCCCCTATAAGACGCGACGAGCAGGTCCCATGGAATCCGCGCACGCGTCGCTCCCTCTCGAGTGCAATTAAACACTTACAGCTAAGTCCGTCAAACGCCGGCAGCGGAAAGGTCGGATGGCTGCGGGGCGATGAATTGCGATTGACGGCGAAAGGTAAGCTCCCGCCCAAGGCAGGCACCCAAGACGGGGTACATCGCGGCCCGCGAGATGAGTAATATGATGAGGTAGCTCCGATGATTGGAGCGTCGCGCCGTAGGTCCATGAAAATCAAGGCGATCATAACCGGCGCAACAGGCATGGTCGGAGAAGGGGTCCTTCTCGAGTGCCTGAAGCACCCCGGTGTAGAAGAGGTCTTGGTCATCAATCGAAAGCCGGGTGGGATTTCGCACCCCAAGCTGCGTGAGATTATTCATTTGGATTTCTTCAATCTAGCGCCCATCGAGCAACAACTGACCGGATTCGACGCGTGCTTTTTTTGCCTGGGCGTATCGTCCGTGGGCATCAGCAGAGAACAATACAAGCGCATTAGCTACGATCTCACGCTGAACGTGGCGCAGCTTCTACGGAAATTGAATCCCGCGATGCGCTTTTGCTACGTAACGGGCGCAGGTACCGACAGTAGCGAACAAGGACGCATAGCCTGGGCGCGCGTCAAGGGCGCCACCGAAAATGCCTTGATCCGCCTGTTCGATCAGGCCTATATGTTTCGCCCCGGCTTCATGAGACCCACGCCGGGCCAGAGAAATGCGAAAAGGTATTACCGGTTTCTTGCCTGGCTATATCCGATCGGCAGGTCGATTTACCCGGCGGGGTTTTGCACCTTGCAGGAAGTGGGGCTGGCCATGATCGAGGTCGTTCGCAACGGCTATCCCAAGAAAATTCTGGAAGTGAAGGACATTGTCGCCGCCGCAGGGATCTAGCGTATGCGCGCAAGGCACGGCCTCTAGAGCGTGGCGAGAGCCCCTCCAACGTGGGCAAGGTCGAACGCGGCGCGCGCCGCCCCGCTTTTCGGATACGGCCTCGACCAATGGCGAATTCTCGATCTCCGGCGGAGGCCATCGAAGGCCGCGCTGGGCCCAGTGGCTCGAAGCGCTGCACCAAACACCGCGGACGAGTTATAGTTGGCTGAACCACAATGCGAAGTCCTCGCCTTCGATGGCTTCGACGATTCTGGATATTCGAAAAAAGGGGGATGTAGCATGAACTTCAATCGAAAGCTCTCGTATACGATCGCGGCCATCCTGAGCGGATCCTCCGCCGGATTCGCCAATGCCGCGAACGCACCCGACACCGAAGCCAGCACCGATATCATTCAAGAGATCACGGTCACCGCGCAGCGGCGCAGTGAGAACATCCAGGACGTGCCGATCTCGATTCGGGCGCTGACCGGAGACATGCTGACCCAGTTGAACGTGCAAACCCTCGACGACTACATCAAGTATTTGCCGAACGTGACGACGGCGAGCAACGGGCCCGGCCAGAACGAGATTTACATGCGCGGCCTCAGCGCCGGTTCTCAGCCCAGCCAAGGCAGCGGTTCGACGGGCTTGTGGCCGAACGTCGCGATCTACCTGGATAATCAATCCGGACAGCTCCCGAATCGCAACCTCGACATCTATGCCGTCGATCTAAATCGCATCGAGGTCATGGAGGGTCCGCAGGGAACGCTGTTCGGTGCTGGCGCCGAAGCGGGCGCAATCCGCTATATCACCAACGAACCGAAGCTCGACGTGACCGAGGGGAGTGTCAAGGCCGGCTACGGCGTGACCGCTCACGGCGATCCGAATGCCGACGTGACGGCGGTGTTGAACGTCCCGCTGATCCCCGGCACCATGGCGGTGCGCGCGGTGGTCTACGACGACAACCGCGGCGGCTACATCAACAACGTGCCGGCGACGTTCACGCGCAGCAACACCGACATCGGCATCCATTACGCGAACTATACGGCGACCGGCCCGCTGTGCCCGAATGGCCAGCCGCCCAGTGGCCCGCCGACCCCTGGGTATTGCGTGCCGCCCGGCAGTCCGGCCATCAACAACACCAGTGTGGTTGGAAACGCCATCAACCCCGTTACCTACCAGGGCATACGCGTGGAGGCACTCTACAACTTCAATGATGACTGGAACGCGCTGATCACGCAGTCGTATCAGGACATGAACTCGCAGGGCGTGTTCTACCAACAGCCCAATGCCTCGGATGGCGCGCCGCTGCAGCCGCTCGAAGTCACACTGTTCAACCCCGCCTACGACAAGGACCAGTTCGAGAGCACTGCGTGGACACTGAACGGCAAGTTTGGCGATTTGAAGGCCGTCTACACCGGCGGCTACCTGGTACGCAATGTCGATCAGGTCGGCGACTACACGAATTACGCGCGCGGTGTCTATGCCGATTACTATCAGTGCTATGGCCCGGGATCGGGTGCGGGAGTCACCACGTCAACGTGCTTCTCGCCGAGCGCCACCTGGCATTCGGTCGAGAAAAACCAGCACCAGCAACACGAATTGCGCCTGAGCACGCCGGACGATTGGCAGTTCCGCGCGATTGCCGGCGCGTTTTGGGAGTCCAACAAACTCTACGACCAGACCGACTGGATGTACAAGACCATTCCTGCGTGCACCTCCAACGGGGCCGCGGGCACGCCAGGCAATACCGGCTGCCTCTCGAACATCGGCACGTTCCCCGGCACGACTGTCGTGAATCCCGGTATTCAGAGCCCCAACAGCTCCTTCTACCAGGACACGGTCCGCGAAACCAAGCAGACAGCGTTCTTTTTGTCCGTCGACTACGACTTGATTCCGAAGGTGCTGACGGCCACGCTGGGTACGCGATATTTCCGCTTCGACAATTCCTCGGACGGCAGCGTCATCGCGAGTTTCGGTTGCTTCGAGGCGGGTCTGCCGGCCGGTGGCTGCCACAGTACCGCTTACAGTTACAACCTCAACGCCGAGAATCTCTCCGATACCGAAACCGGATTCAAGAGCCGCGGGAATCTGACCTGGCACATCACGTCGGACGTCATGCTGTATTACACGTTCTCGCAGGGCTTTCGCCCCGGCGGCTTCAACCAGAACGGCGGGTCGCAGCATGCATTCACCCCCGCCGGCGTGGCGCAGTACTTGATCCCCTCCGCATACTCATCCGACAAGTTGACGAACAACGAAATCGGCTGGAAGACGGAATTCTTCGACCATAGTCTGCAGTGGAACGGCGCCGTATACCGGGAGAACTGGAATGACGTCCAGGTCGCCTTCTTCGATCCCGGTGTGGTCGGCAACATTTTCTACAACGCCAATGGTCAGGACTTCCTCATCAAGGGCCTCGAAACCTCGTTGGTCGCCCGGGTACTGAACGGGCTGACGCTGCAGGGAGCGGCATCCTGGAACCAGAGCCGACAGACCAACTCGCCGATATTGACCAACAACGTTCCGGGAAGCCCGAACTACGGCCAGCAAATCACGTTCGCCTGCCGAACCGCCTACGGGGTCGGTTGCGCGGCGGTCACCAGCCCCTTCGGCCCGATTGGCGCACCGAGCGCCGATGCACCGCCGATTCAGTTCAGTCTGCGCGCCCGCTACGAGTGGACCATGGCCGGGTACAACCCTTTCGTTCAATTCGGCGCCGTCCACAACGGTATTTCATTCACGCAGGCGGGCTCGAATCCAACGATCGCAGAAGCCGGAAGCGTCAGCACCGGTAGGTTGCGGTTCGAGAATCCCGCTTACTCGACCTTCGATGCGTCAATCGGTGTCGCAAAGGATGCTTGGATCGTGACCGCATTCGGGGAGAACCTCGGCAATTCCAACGCCAGCACGTTCGTCAGCACCGATCAATTCATCGTCGCACAGACGCCGCTTCGACCGCGGGTACTCGGCCTCTCGTGCAGCTACAAGTTTTGACGGCGACGCGAACCGGGGGACCGGATTGGAAGGGAGGATAGGCAAAATACGCAACGGGTCCGCGCTGCGCGGACCCGTTGGCGCGGCGCATGATAAAGATCGGCGCGGCGACCTCCAGCGCGGGGCTTCCAACGCGATTTTCTGGAATGAAAGCCCGTATACCTCGAGCAATTTATTGCAGCCGGATTCCGTCCCATCGCCGATGCGTTGCCGGACGCTTTTGATGTAGGCGTTGGTCAGCATGATCCTCTCCACGACGGTCTCGCGGGCGCCGGACGGGGGATGCCCGACTATTTCGATAACGATCTCGTCGAACAGCTCGGAATTCTGGTGCGCGTTGAGGAGCAAAGGAGAGGCGACTCCGATCTTCTTGGTGATCATGGCCGGAGAACTCTGGTGAGGGGCTCTTTGGTCTGCCGGTCTTCGGGTCCACCGGAACCACGGAGCCCATGTCGATAGACTCGAGCTCGATCCACTTGTCGCTTCTGTTGGCCTTCAAAGTTTCAGCCTTCAACTGACCCTGTTTCTTACCCTTGGAACTGGCAGTCGAGCTCGCGGATGTCGAGGACGTGGTGCTGTCGCACAACCATTGGGACCATGTCGGCGGCCTCATGAGCCTGCGACGCGAGTTCGCCAAAGCCAACCCGCGCGCCATGAGCCGTGTACACGTGGGAGCCGGCATCTTCGAGCCGCGGCTCATCAAGGCCCAATATCTCGCGACCGGCGGAGTGTTCATCATCCGCGATGGGCCGAGGCATCGATGCGCGCAGGCTCGCGCAGTGATGCCGCCAAAACGGGACTTGACGCGGCCGAGGTCGCTACCGTCGCCGCGTGCGATGCCGTTGTGGGCTCAGTTGTTTTTTGCGCCCTGATTGATCCACGTCTCGATCAGATTGATCTGCTCGGGCTTCAGCCATTCCGAGGGCTTGCCCGGTACCAGACTCCTTGGCATCGCTATCGAAGGATCGGCCTCGTGCTTGACGAGCCTCAATAAATTGCTGTCGAGGCTGCTGCCGGGGACGATCATGGCGCCATACTTGGTTCCCTTCATCAGGCTCTCATAAGTCGCCACGCTGAATCCACTCACGACGCAGCCCGGGCTGCCGGGCGCATGGCAGGTCATGCAGCGTTCCTGAAAAATGGGGAAAACGTCATTCTTGAAGCTGACTTGCCGGGTACAGCCGGCGCTGATTGCTAAGAGCGCGATCAAACCCGATTCCAGAATGGTTAGTTTGCGCATGGTTTCGACCTCATTCAGACATTTCGACTGGCTCCCACGGCGGCAGCAGACGCGATAGCGCCCACAAAAAAACGAAACTCCCGCAAAGCAAAGTTGCGGCCCAAACGACACCCTCGCGGCCCCATAGGGGCGGGGTAAAGGTCAATAATCCCCTTGTGGTCTTGGAGAGCTCTTGACCGCCGATCACGACATTCCAGCGCATCGCGAACACCGCGATCACGAGCAGCACCGAAGAGAAACTCATCCAGCCGATCAGCGCCTTGCCGCGAACATTGCGCGCGAGCAGCACTGTCACGATGAGAAGCGGAATCACTGTAAACGTAGCCTGGATGATGATCCCAACGCTGATCGGGCCGACGATCAGTTGCTTGACCATCTCGATGCCCTCGATGCTGCGGTAGAGCATCTCGATATACTCGAGCGCTTCGATGACGAGCGTCACGATCAGAAAAGCCCAAAGGACTCGAGCCAATCCTGTCATGCAGCGCTCATCGATCGTCGTTTTGCGCACCTTCGAGGACACTACATAGATGAGGACGAGCACGGCAACGCCGGAGACGACGGCCGAAAGAATGAAAATGATCGGCATGAGGTCCGATGACCACCATTCGCGCGATTTCAACGATCCGAAGACGAATCCGACATATCCATGCAAACCGGCCGCCGCCGCGATGCCGACGGCCGCGAGTACCTTGGTCCATGTTCGGTCGTAGGCAAGCGCACGTTCGGAAACGTCGGTTGAGCCCAGCGTGAGCAACCGATAGAAGCGTCCGAGGACTCCCTTGGCGGTCTGGGACATCGCGACGATATCGACGCGAAACGCAAACCAGATCTCGAGAATCAGCAAGATTGCGTAGAAGCCCGCTACATACGCGAAGGCCGCAAACGCCGACGTCCAATGGGCCGTCCAAATTGCCTCGACCGACCGTTCCGGATGCCCCAGGTGGGACAGCAGGGCAGCGGGTGCGAAACTGAGAAACGCCAGCGCCGACAGCAACGCGATGCGCGCGACGGGCTTGAAGCTCTCCATGTGGAACGTATGGTAGAGGCTCGACACGATGAAGGCGCCGGCGACGAGTCCGGTGATGTAGGGGTAAACGACGATCAGCACACCCCAAGGCACCACGGTTTCGTTCGGATAAACATACCCGCTGAAGGGAGACACGATGAAGTCGGAGATTTGCATCAAGGCGCCCATCACGACACCTCGCCGTCGAGTCCGTTGTAGAACACATGCGGCCCATTGCCGGTCCACGCCTTGAGCACGCTGATGCGATGAGACTTGATGAAAACGCTGATGTCGCTCGATGGATCATTGAGATCGCCGAAAATTCTGGCTTGCGTCGGGCAAACATCCACGCAGGCCGGCTTCAGTCCTTTCGTAATCCGGTGATAGCACCAGGTGCATTTGTCGGTGGTCTGCGTCTCCTCGTTGAAATACCGCGCACCGTAGGGGCAGGCTTGGACGCAGTAGCGGCAGCCGATGCAATATTTCTCGTCGATGAGTACGACGCCGTCCGGCGTCTTGTAGGTAGCCCCGACCGGGCAAACCTGCACGCAGGCCGGATTTTCACAGTGATTGCAGAGCTTCGGTACGAAGAACGCCTTCGTCACCTTCTCGTTCCGGTATCGATTGCTGAAGCGGTAATCCTGCGGCGAATCCGCCGCGGCAATGTTCACCGGATCCGATTGGGTGTCGACGCGCGGCCTATCTTCGCCTTCGAGATAGACGTAACGCTCGACCCAGGTACGAAAATCTTGTGGATTGAGCGGGACCTTGTTCTCGACTTTACAGGCCTCGACACAGCGCAGGCAGCCGATGCAGCGCGTCACATCGACCCCGAATGCCCAACGGTGCTTGGTCCAGTCGTATTCGGGAACGGGACCTGCCGCGGGGAACTCGGCCTTCGCGGGCGTGGGCGCCGGTGTCGATGCTGACGATGCAGCAGCCTTGAGGCTCTCGAGCGCGACGGTGCCGACGCCCGAGCACACTGCCGTGGTCGCACAGACCTTCCCGAGAAGGGAAATGAAACCGCGCCGGCCGGCGTGATCCTTGATTAATTTAGTATCGCTCATCGTTTCGCCTTCTATCGTCTCGTGACACCATTCACGCGCCGGATTTCCTATTTGCAGGACATGCCGGCGAAATACGCCGCAACATTCTGGATATCGGCCGTGGTCAAACTCTTCGCGACCCCGTCCATGATGGGATTCGCACGCTTTCCGCTCTGGTATTCCGTCAGCGCGCCAATTAGATACGGCTGCTTCTGGCAGGCCAGATTCGGGAACATCGCAATCGCACTGACGCCATCGGGGCCGTGGCAGGCCGCACAGGTCGCCGACAGCTTCTTCCCGGCTGCGATGTCGGCGATGCCCGCGCCGCCGGCCGCCGAGATGGGAACTCCCGTATTCGAGAACAGCGGCGAATGCGGATCGTGGCATGCCGTGCACGCCTGCCCTGGCGAGTGGCTATCGAGCTCGATCTGAGGCATGAAGTCCGGCCGCCCCGCGATCTTCTCGTGGCATTTGACGCACAGCCTTCGATAATCGGCGGAAGCGGGTAGCGCCGCCGACGCAGACGGCGAAGTCGCGCCTGCGAGCGACGCCATCATCGGCGCGTTTCCGACATTCGTATGACAAATTTGGCACTTGAGGACATTGTGTATTCCGCTGGACCAGGTCGCATATTCCTTCGGGTAATCGGTCGAAAATGAGTCGGGACTGCGATATGCGGGAAGATGCGCCGCGATATCCTCGACCGACGCGGCCCGATAGTGGCCATACACGCCGAAGGACTTCGGAGGAAAGTACAGTCTCCCGCCGACGAACAGCAGCGCAAAAACCGCGAGTATCGCAATCAGACGTCGAATATGTTTAGGCACGGATAGCTCCCCCGGACGCAATCAACGACGCGGATTGCGCGGCCGATCGGCGTCAATGTCCGGTTGTCGAGCAACGCACCTATTGGGGGAACCACATTCCGCTCTTGCATGAGCGACGACGAGCAACTCCACCGCCGGTTGCATTTCGCCAAGAGTTTTCCGTGAATACATATTCAGTAGATCCTTCGCTTCCGTTTCACAATCACCGACGATTAGTTGTGGCGGATAACATGCCGACCGCCCATCGAGCCCCAGCTCACAACGCAAGCGCTGAGTGTCAATATCGAAGACCACTGCACCGACTCGTAATAACCGGCGCGCATGTCAATCGAGCGCTTCGCCGACGAATCTACGCCGTCCGCCATGCGGGAAAAAATAGGTAATTACCGAAGCAAAACGCAGGTGCGCGATGCACACAATGATCGGCGTCATTGTTCGGCGCATGAGATTCGGGCTGCATGCCGTACCTTCATGTGAGTTGGGTACTCGGCCTATTTTCCGGGACGATCGAGTACTTATCTCAATTTTCGAAGCCCGCCACGTGTATCAGTTACGCACCCGCAAATTTCACGCGGACCGTCGTGTACTAACTACTACCGCCGGGGGGGAGCATATGCAGAACTGCTGTTCTCATCGGGGCGAGAGCCTCGGCTTTCCCTGATACGCGAGCTTGCTGAGAATGGAAATCAAACTCACAAAGTCCTTCGCTGCGAAAGTCCTTCGCTGTGCTCGCGGCAACCGCTCTGCGAAGCTGTGATCGAGCAGCAAAAGGCCAACGGCGTCAGCGGGGAGGCTTTGGCGAATTTCCTAAGGTCCGGCCCTGGGGTCCGGGAGAGCTCAGCGTCCGAAGAAAGTCCGGGCGCGCAGGATGTCGGCGAGGTTGACGGGCGCCTGAAATTGACGAATCGCGGCCTGCCAACGCTCCGCGCCGCCGGCGCATAGCTTGCCGATGACTTCGGTCGAGGCTTGCCAGGTATGGAACAGCCCCTCTACGCCGCTCGTGATCAGAGCTTCGCCGAGGTGCAAATGCTGCAGAGTGCTGTCGAGCGGCTGATTCATGACGGAGAGTGTAGTGCGCCCCGATAAGTCACGGCAATTGTCGGCGTATTCAGACATATTTCCCGTCCGCACAAAATTCATGACGGGCTCGCGAAGACGCTTGCATCGATCCCTCTATCGAGGCCGTTCGTCGCTATGCGGGTCGCGATCGCGGTCGCTATGCTGGTCATCCCGATGCTCATCCCGATGCTCATCGCCGTGATCACGATCATGCCCACGGTCGCAACCGCTGGATCCGACAGTCGCAATCACCATAAGAATAAGAGCTGCTGATTTTACGAGTTTCATTGGGTTTTCCATTCTTTAAACGACCGGTTTCCAGATAACAGGAATCTCATGCACAGTGCGGATCCGCTGCATCCGCGAGGACGAATTACCGTGCAATGCCAAAGGACGGGGTCCGCTTTTCTACCCAAGCCACGTTTTGCGACTCCCTGTCAGCGTGGACCATCGCCTTAGTGATGGTGTTCCGAACCACCGTGATCACGATCGTGCCCGCGCCCGCCGCGATGATCGCCCCAATGGCCGCGCCCGTAGTAGACCACCGGAGGTGGACCATAATACCGGGGTGACACATAGACCAGCGGAGGTGGGACGCCCCAACCAAACGGGTTGATATCGACGCTGACGTGTGCGTCGGCGTAGGCGCTCGAACTTGCGATCAGCGCAAGCGCGACCGTGCCAAATGAACAAATTCGAATTTTCATAATGGATCCTCGATGAGCCGCTGCGCATGGGTGTCGTCGCGCCGGTCGGACGCGACAAGCTTCGATTATTGTTTCGCGACTTTACTTGCGCCATGGCCGCGATGACTGAATGCCTCGTCAGCCGCCTTTTTCTGGTCGTCGGACATCGCGGAATACAACTCGGAAAATGTGCTCGCGAGCTTCTTGACGCCATTCGCATGGGCCTGCGCGATGTCCGCATAGGCATTCAAATCGTCGATTGCCGTCGCGCTCGCGCGGTTTGCATCACGCTTGTCGATCGCTCGATCAAGTTCCTTTGCGTTCTCGCGCATCGTGTCGGCGACCAGCTTCCACTGAGACTCCTCGGCGGGAGTGATCTTTAGCGCGATGTGCAGCGATTTGATGTGTTTCTCCACTGCGCTATCGCGTTTTGCATCCGCGTTCGCCAATGCCGGGCCCGAAGCATCGGTCGCGGAATGCGGACTGGCCGATGGCGCCGACGTCTGTGCAAATGCAGCACCAAACATAAACGTGGATACAAGCACTGCGGCAATCACTTTCATAACGTTCTCCAGTTGGATTCACCCCTGTATAGAGGCATTCCACCATGACTTACCAACCGCGATCAGTGCGCTGTCGTACACAGCGTCCGTGTCGTCGCGTAGGCCCAAATGCATTCAAATTGCCGGTAGAGTGCGGTGCCATGCGGTAGTCGGCCCGCGCTGCGACCGCCGGGCGGAACGGCTGCCTATTGCTGCACCGGCGCCGCTTGTAATCGGCTACCTGCGAGTTCAAGATCGGAACCCCGATCCCGCCGCGCACGGACGAGTTGCCCTAACAGCCGCGCGCGGCAGCTTCCGCCGTCCATTGCGGGCTGCCGGTACCTGCGGCAACGCTCGAAGTCCGTTCTCGGGCACCGAATGGGGCCCTGCAGCCGCACCGAGACTTGTTAACTCCGTCGCGGAAAACCGAGAGCTGTGCGGTTATATTGACCTGCGGGCAGCTTATGTTAAGGATGCGAAATGGCGACGCTGACTGAAGAACAAGCCAAGACCTATATGACCAAGCTGCTCGCCGCAATGACTCGCGCGGGCGGCTCGGATCTGTTCGTTTCGAAAGATTTTCCGCCGAGCATGAAATCCCAGGGCAATATGCAGCCGCTCTCCACGCAAAAGCTCAGCGCGGAAATTACCCGGGAATTGGCGTACTCGATCATGAACGAGAGTCAACGCGAGGAGTTCGCCAAAGAACTCGAATGCAATTTCGCCATCGAGATACCCGGTGTAGCGCGCTATCGCGTCAATGTATTCGTTCAGCAGAACAACGTCGGCATGGTCATCAGGACTATTCCTACCGAGATTCCGACCATCGAACAGTTCGGACTTCCCGAGACATTCAAAGACGTTGTGATGACCAAACGCGGCATGGTGCTCATGGTCGGCGCCACCGGGTGCGGAAAGTCAACATCGCTTGCGGCCATGATCAATCACCGCAACCGCTCTTCGGCTGGGCACATCATCACCGTCGAAGATCCGGTCGAATTCGTGCATCAATCGCAGATGTCGCTGGTCACGCATCGCGACGTCGGCATCGACACGCATAGCTGGCGCGGCGCGCTCAAGAACACGTTTCGCCAAGCTCCTGATGTCATCTTGATCGGGGAGATCCGCGACGCCGAAACGATGGAGCTTGCGATCACATTCGCGGAGACCGGGCACCTCTGCCTGAGTACTTTGCATGCCAACAGCGCCAGCCAGACGCTCGACCGCATCGTCAATTTCTTCCCGGACTCACGCCGCGCTCAGTTGCTCATGGATTTGTCCAGCAATCTGAAGGCAATCATTTCGCAGCGCCTGGTGCGCACGGCGGACGGAAAGGGCCGCATAGCCGCCATCGAAATTCTGCTCAATACGCCGATCGTCGCGGACAAACTTCTGAAAGGGGAATTCCACGGGTTGAAGGAGGTTATGGGCAAGTCGCGGGAACTCGGCATGCGCACCTTCGATTGGTCACTGTTCGAGCTGTATGACAATGAGGTCATCACCTATGAGGAGGCGATCCTCAACGCCGACTCGCAGAACGAGCTGCGCCTGAACATCAAACTGAACAGCAAGCATCCGGATCCGGCGGCAACCACGTTTATCGGCAAGGCTTCAATTACCGCGAATTAGCGCGCTGCGCGCAGCGCGCTGCGCCGGCTTCGTCTCCTTGGGCCAGAGGCGGGAGTGCGTGCCAGATGCGGCGTCTTCCGCGCCTGGCGAATGTTTCTTGCAATCCGTCACGCGCCGTCTATCCTGCCATCAGGTCGATAAAGCTACCAGGGGATGGATAATGACGAGAAGCCGACTTCGAAAACTTACGCGTTGCGAAGCATCCGGGCGCTCGCGTGCTGTGCGGCGGGCGGTACCCGTGGTGCCGGTGCTGCTTGCCTGCATGCAAGCCGCCTATGGCGCGGACACCCCCGAAACGGCCACACTCGAGGAGATCACCGTCACGGCCCAAAAGCGCGTCGAGAACCTGCAGGACGTGCCGATCAGCATCCAGGCGCTCGGAACCGCCAAACTCGAAGAGTTGCACGTGACCGACTTCGACGATTACGTCAAGTACCTGCCGAGCGTCTCGTTTCAGACCTCCGGCCCCGGGTTCGAACACACCTATATCCGCGGGGTCGTCAGCGGCGGCGACGGCAACCATTCCGGCTCGTTGCCGAGCGTCGGCATGTATCTCGACGAACAGCCGGTGACCACGATCGACGGCAACTTGGACGTGCATATCTACGATATCGAGCGCGTCGAAGTCCTGAACGGACCCCAGGGCACGCTCTATGGCGCGAGTTCCGAATCAGGAACGATCCGCGTGATCACGAACAAGCCGGATCCGGGCGGCTTCAAAGCCGGCTACGACATCGAGGGCAATTCGGTCGACCACGGCGGCGACGGCTATACCGTCGAGGGCTTCATCAACCTCCCGCTGACGAGCTATGCCGCGATACGGCTCGTCGGCTGGGACGAAAAAAAGGCGGGCTACATCAACAACGTGCCCGGATCGGTGACCTTTCCGACCTCCGGCGACGTGTTCACGAATGCCCCCTACGTCAAGAATCATTTCAACGACGTCGAAACGACGGGCGGCCGTGCCGCGCTCAAAGTCGAGGTCGGCGATAACTGGACGATCACGCCAACCGTCATGGGCCAATCGCAGCAGGTCAACGGCAACTTCGCCTACAACCCGGCCGTGGGCGATCTGGAGATTTCGAATTACTTTCCCGAGACCACGCACGATTCCTGGGTTCAATCCGCGCTCGCGATCGAAGGCAAGATCAGCAATTTCGATATCGTCTACGCGGGTGCCTATCTGACGCGCAACACCCACGAAGTGTCGGATTACACCGACTACTCCTTGTTCTACGATCGCGCCTATGGATCGGGCCAATTCTTCGTCGACAACGCCGGCAATTTGATCAATCCCGCGCAAGAAATCATCGGCCGGGATCATTACACCAAGATCAGCAACGAACTGCGCTTCTCGACGCCGAAGGAGGATCCGTTCCGATTCGTCGGCGGCTTGTTCGCCCAGCGGCAGGTGCACGAGATCCTGCAGGACTACTCCGTGGACAACAACGGCGACCCGCTCGCAACCGATCTGTCGATCCCCGGATGGCCGGGGACGCTATGGCTCACGGACCAAGAGCGCGTCGATCGGGACTCCGCGGTTTTCGGTGAGTTCTCCTACGACATCACGTCGAGCTGGACCGCGAACGCGGGATTACGCTACTACCGCTACGACAACACGCTGCAGGGCTTCTACGGCTTCAACGAGAACTTCAGCACCTCTCAGGGAACCGCAACCTGCTTTACGCCGTTCGTGCCGTTTCACGGCGCGCCGTGCCAGGACTTGAATGGCCGGACCGCGGATTCGGGAACCTCGCCGAAATTGAACCTCACCTACAAGATCGACAAGGATCACCTGATTTATTGGACCTATTCGAAGGGCTTCCGTCCGGGCGGCGTCAATCGCAACGGCGGCGGCACCCTGCCGCCGTACAAGCCGGATTACTTGGACAACTACGAATTCGGCTGGAAGACCGCCTGGGACGACAATCGGATTCGATTCAACGGCGCGTTCTTCGTCGAGAAATGGAAGGACTTCCAGTTCGCCTATCTCGGACCCAATGCGCTCACGATCATCGCGAATGCCGGCGAAGCGGAAATCAAGGGCTTCGAGACGGATTTGGAATTCGCAGTCACCCAGGGGCTGACGATATCGGGTGGCCTCTCGCTGCTCGATCCGAAACTCACGCAGACCTATTGCGGCGGGACGACGGCGCAATGCGCGACGCCGGGATACGAGCAATATGCGCCTTCGGGAACCCAGCTGCCCATAACCCCGAAAGTCAAGGGCGACATCACCGCCCGCTATAGCTTCGAGGCCGGCGGCGGATACCAAGGCCACGTGCAGGCAGCGGCGGTCTACGTGGGATCGCGCACCGGGGATCTGCGCCAGGCGGCCAGCGAACTGCTAGGCCCAATGCCCTCGTATGTGGTCGGAGATTTCTCCGGGGGCATCGACAAGGACGGCCTGACCGCCGAGATTTACGTCAACAATGCGTTCGACAAGCGCGCAGTGCTCGACCGGTTTGCCGAGTGCGACGTCACGAGCTGCGGCGCGATTGCGATCTACAACGTGCCCAATCAGCCGCGCACGATCGGCCTGAAATTCGGACAGAAGTTCTGAGCTTCTGAGGTCGTTTGCCGGCTCGGAGCGCCCGCTTGCGGGCTGCGCCGCCGGCTGCGGCGCCCGTTCGAGCGCAACCGTGCCGGGCATTGGATCCGCAGCTTACTCGATCAGGTACTGCCGCTTATGTAGCTGCGTTGCCATGGCCTGTCCGAGCAGGACCGGGTTCCACTTTGAAATATATTGATCGGGAAAGTGCCAATTCTGTTTCCGGAAGCCGAGGCCGTGCCAGCCACCCGCGGTGTAGTGGTCAGAAGCGTAGTGCAGCAGCGCAAGCTGCACACGCAGGCAGCCGGGAGCACCGGGCCTTGGCGCTGCGGCCATGCCGAGATCGAAATACTTTTTGTCAATCTTCTTCACGGGGCCGCCGGTATCGCTCAATGTCAGCTGCTTTATATATCCGGCGACGAAAAAGATGTAGCAACGGCTGCGTATCTTGGTGACCCGGGCGGCGTCGCTGGCGATCGCGATGTCGAACATCATGCCGGCGATCATCTTGATCCAGGGGCCCGCCGGGGCGAAAGCAGCCAGCGTCAATCCGGCGTCGATCAGCTTGTCTCCCGCGCTCTTTTCCTTGTTCTGCATCGACTTGCCCAGCTTCGCAAAATCGATGGCGTGCGACTCATTTTCGGCAAACTCCGCCAGCTGTTTCGCCCCGGCCTTCCTTTCCATTTGCAATATCTGCTGCGAATTGGCCAGCTCGTAAGCAAACTTCTCGTCATGACTGAGCCCTTCGACCGTCTTTTCCAACTTTTTCCCGCCGGCCAGCTCTCCGCCTCCAAGATGCCCGGCACCCATTCCGAGCAAGTCCACCATCATGTCCGGACCCTCGACCGGATTCTCGATCACCTTGCCGTCTTCTTTCGCGTGCTCGTACACGCGCTCGATCGCGGTTTCGATGAGAAAGGTGCCGAAATCCAGGTTTTGCGAGAAATCCTGCAGCGGCATGTCTTCCACGGGGAAGGCGGCTTTGCGGACGTTGACGTGACTCTCGCTGCGCAGCTCCGCCTTATCCAGCAGCATCTGCTTTTCCGCCCTTTGTCGGGCCAATTGGGTTACTGCCGCGTGGGCAACCAGTGCGAAACACACCTGGTCAATGATCCAGTGCCCATCGGGTGTCCGCAGCCAGTGAAAATCGGCGTGAACCGTTTGTTTGCCGCCTCCGGATCCACCAAACGACATATTCATGCTTTTCGCGAGCGGCGCCGCTTGCATCAGCACGTCGATGCTCTCTTTGGCAGTGCTCATCAAATATAACTCCGGCTTGATCCCATCGTCCGTCGGCGGTTGCCTGGTATGCCGGACGATGTCGCACATCCACATGTAAAGGTCCCCCTCCACGGATGCCCGATTCGACGTGATTTGCATCTGACGGCTGCGGAGCAGCGACATGTCGGGTTTTGGATAGTTGGCTGGCTTACTCACGACGCACCTCCTTTCCTGGTGTTTTTCAATACTCGTCACGTGCAAACGATGCGTTTACATGCTCCGCATAGCGATAATCGTACTTGGCGTTCAAAAAGGGACAGCGCGCGACGATTCAACTGCTCGAGAAGCTCGTGGAGCACCGATTTCTTGTCGCGAAACGCCTCGAGCACCAGGTCGCGGATAGAAGGGTTCCGCCGGCTCCATAAAAAAGGGGCCCGCGGGGGCCCCCATGACATCCGTCTCTCGACGTTCGCCCGACTTATGCTGTCACAGCGTAATTCGACTCCGCGCTCGCAATTTTCAATGCTTTGCGGAAACCCACGGCATACGCAGTGCGCAGGCCCAGTGCGCCCGCAAGGGCCGCAATCACGACTCCAGTACCGTCGACGATCAATTCGCCTCGCTCCAGGCCTTCTGGCAATGTGCCGGCCACAAGGACCAAAAGAATCGACCCGGCCATCGTGATGGCTGCGAGCGCTTGGTAAAAGAAGTCACTGTGATGTTTGCTGAACGTACTCATATCAATCTCCTTGCCGCGCTAATGATGAAAGCGCCGGGGCATGATCGAGCAATCAGCGATGCATGTCAGTCGATAAACTTTCTCGCCCTGTTCAATTCTTTTCATCGTTCGTGAAGAACATTTGCAATGCATTTCACGTTCGGCAAGGCTGCAAACGAGCCGGAGCGGGCAATAGGAGGAGTAAACGATGGAATTCTGTCGTCGTTGCGCGACGATTGCTCAGCGATCGCAAATTAGATCGCGCAAATTACAAAAATGTCATGTGGCAAAGCCGCGCGGAGCATGCGGACGGAAAGGATTAATCACCTATGAAGGTGCGAGCTATCGACGCGCTCGCGATCGCAGCACCGCAGGTCGGTACGCAGACCCGCGACCCGCCGCGCTGACGCCTCGTCCCGGGACCGGCTACCAATTGCGTAATTCAGGGACGAGTCGGCATAAAATGGCCGCTACCACGCACGAGCACCGAGATTACGCACATCCTTATCGAGACCTTACAGCAGAGCCTGCACCCTCATGGACGATGAGTCCGCGCGGTTTGCGCTCGACACCGCTTGGGTGCGCCGATCCTTCGACCGAGCCGCCGCCGGCTTCGACGCGGCGGCCGTGCTGCAAACGGCGGTTCGCGAACAGTTGCTTGAGCGACTGCAACTGACGGCGTTGACGCCGCGCATCGTGCTCGATGCGGGCGCCGCCACCGGTCACGCGAGCGGCGCGCTCAAGCGCCGCTACCCGAGGGCACGGGTACTTGCCGTGGATTCTGCGCTCGGCATGTTGCGCGCGGCCGAGCGCCAGCAATCGTGGCGGCGGCGCTTTGATCGCATTCAAGCCGACGCCGAGCGCTTGCCGTTGCCGGATGCGAGCGTCGACCTGATTTTCAGCAATCTATTGTTGCCCTGGTGCGATCCGGAGCGCGTGTTCGCGGAATTTCGGCGCGTGCTCGCGCCGCACGGGCTGCTGACCTGCAGCAGTTTGGGCCCCGATACGCTGCGCGAGCTGCGCATCGCTTGGGCGCGCGTGGATGCCCATAGCCATGTCAATCAATTCATCGACATGCACGACCTGGGCGATGCCCTGGTGCGCGCCGGGTTCGCGGCGCCGGTACTCGACGTCGAACGCTACACCTTGAAGTACAAGGATGTACGCGGACTTGCGGCCGATCTCAAGGCGATCGGCGCACGCAATTTTACGGCCGCGCGGTCGCGCGGCTTGACCTCGCGCAGCAAGTTTCTCGGGATGCAAGACGCCTATGAAGCGTTTCGCGAGGGCGGCCGTTTGCCCGCGACCTACGAAGTGGTGTTCGGCCAAGCCTGGGTCCCGGCAGAGTCCTCTGCACGGCGCCGCGGTGGCGCTGCATCGATTTCGGTCGCGGACCTCCGGCGGCAACTGCCGGGCCGGCGCACACCGTGAAGCCTCTGCGGCTCTTCGTCACGGGCACCGACACGGGGGTGGGAAAGACGCGCGTCGCCGTCGGCTTATGCCGTGCGTTCGCCGCGCAGGGAAAACGCGTCGCGGCGATGAAACCCGTCGCGTGCGGCTGCACGCCGACGCCGGCGGGATTGCGCAACGGCGATGCGCTTGCATTGCAAGCCGCCATGACGGTGCGCGCGAGCTATGCCCAAATTAACCCGTATGCGTTCGCGGCGCCGATCGCGCCGCACCTGGCGGCCAACGACGCCGGCATGCGCATCGATTTCGACGTGCTGGACCGCGCCTATGAGCGGCTTTGCATACAGAGCGAGGTTCTGATCGTCGAAGGCGCGGGTGGCTGGCTCGTGCCTCTCGACGCCGAGCGCAGTTTTGCGCAACTGGCCGCGCATTGGGATATGCAGGTCGTCGTCGTCGTCGGCCTGCGTCTCGGTTGCTTGAATCATGCGCTTCTGACGATCGAGGCCGTCGAGCGCCGCGGCTTGAGAGTCTACGGCTGGGTTGCCAATTACATCGATCCCGGCTTCGAACGCGCGGCGGACAACATTGCGAGTTTGACGCGTCGAATCGCGGCGCCGTGCCTCGCCGTGCTCGACTTCGCACCTGAGGCCGATGCCGAGGCCGTGGCACGCACGCTCGTCGCGGGGCTGCCCTCCGACGTCAAACCTTGAGAATTTTCTGCGCGGCGATCGGCAGCGCACGCACACGCTTGCCCGTGGCGGCGAAAATGGCATTGCAAACCGCCGGCGCGACCAAGGCGACCGACGGCTCGCCGATGCCGCCGGGCAGCGCGTCGCTTTGCATCAAAACCACTTCGACCTGCGGAATTTCGTTGGCGCGCAAGACCCGATAATTGTTGAAATTCGTCTGCTGCACCTTACCGGCCTCGATCGTGACCTCGCCCCAGAGCGCCGCGGAAAGGCCGAAGATGATGCCGCTCTCGATTTGCGATTCGACGATCTTCGGATTGACGACTTGACCGCAATCGACGACGCAGACGATCTTGTGGACCTTGAGCTCGCCGCCGTCGATCGAGATTTCCGCGACTTGCGCCAATTGCGAGGTGTAGCCCTCCATGAGCGCGATGCCCTGGTAGCGGCCTTCGGGTGCCCGTCCCCAGCCTGCCTTGGTGGCGGCGGCTTCCAGCACGCGCCGGTGGCGCGCTTTGTTCTCCAGCAATCCGTGGCGAAATTCGTACGGGCCCTTGCCGGCGGCCGCGGCCAATTCGTCCATGAAGCTCTCGACCGCGAAACAGTTGACCGCATGGCTCACCGAGCGCAGATAGCCGACGTCGATACCGACTTCTTGCCGCGTATAAGTCACCGAGACATTGGGCACGCCGTAGGGGTAGTTCTGGACGCCCTCGACGACCGAGTCGAACGGATCCGTGGCATCGGGCGCGAAGCGGGCCGTGATCGACGGGCTCGCACTATGAAATTGCAAGGCCTGCAGGCTGCCGCCCGCATCCAATGCGCCGCGAATTTGCAGCATCGCGGGCGGTCGATAATAGTCGTGCGTCATGTCGTCTTCGCGCGTCCAAATCAGCTTCACAGGCGCGTGCGCGGCTTTCGACGCGGCGACCGCGGCCGGAATGAAATCGACTTCGAGACGCCGGCCGAAGCCTCCACCGAGCAGCGTCGTGTACACCCGCACTTGTTCCGGCTGCAAACCCGCGGCGGCCGCCGCCGCCGTCTGCGCGATTTTTTGCACTTGCGTGCCCACATACAGATCGCAGCGACCGTCTTTGACGTCGGCGGTGCAATTCATCGGCTCCATGGTCGCGTGCGCGAGCAGAGGCAGTTCGTAGACCGCGCTCAAGATTTTGTGCGCGGTCTTCAGTGCGGCCGCGGCATCGCCATCGGCGCGCGCCGATGCGCCCGGGCCGGCGGCCAGTGCCTTCTTCAAGGAAGTGCGCATCGCGGCATTGTCGAGCCGCGCGTTGGCGCCGGGATCCCACGAAATCTTCAGCGCTTCGCGCGCTTGCAGCGCCTGCCAATAATGCTCTGCGACGACGACCACGCCGCTCGGCGTCGAGACGACCAGGCGTACGCCGGGCAGCTTCTCGGCGGCGGCGGAATCGACGCTGCGCGCCTTGCCTCCGAGCACCGCGGATTGGGCGATGGCCGCATAGAGCATGCCGGGAAGCTTGACGTCGATGCCGAATTCAGCGCTGCCGTCGACCTTGCCCGGCGTGTCGACGCGCGCGATTCCCTGGCCGATGAGTTTGAAGCTGCTCGCGGCCTTGAGCTTCACGTCCTTCGGCAGCGGCAACTTGGCAGCGGCCGCGGCGAGTTCGCCGAAGCTCAACGTCTTGCCGTGCGCATTGACGACGAGACCGTTTCTGGCCTGACACTCGGCTGGGCTCACTTCCCACTGTGCCGCCGCCGCGGCGATCAATACGCTGCGCGCCTGTGCGCCGGCCGTGCGCAACTTATCCCAGGCGTCCAGCACGCTGTTGCTCGTGCCGGTGATCTGCCCGCCGTTGAGCGCGTTGATATAGGCATCGCCGACCGGGGCCGCAATGACCTTGATCGCCTCGACCGACACCTCGAGCTCTTCGGCCAACAGCATGGGCAGCGCGGTATAGACGCCTTGCCCCATTTCCGAGCGATCGACGAGCACGGTGATGGTGTTGTCGCCGGCGATCTTGAGCCACGCCGTGAGCTCGCCGCCGGCCCCCGCGGCGCTCGCCGCGCGCTTCGGTGCACACGCGGGCAGGCTCAACGCGATCAGCAATCCGCCGCCGAGGGCCGCCGCCTTGCCCAAAAAATCGCGGCGGTTGAATTCACCGATGTCGGCACTCATGCTTTCAACTCCCCGACTTCATTATTTCCGCGGCGCGATGGATCGCCGTGCGTATCCTCGAATAGGTGCCGCAGCGACAAAGGTTGCCGGCCATCGCGGCGTCGATATCGGCATCGGTCGGATCGGGTTTGCTGCCGAGCAAGGCGACCGCCGACATGATCTGACCGGACTGGCAATAGCCACACTGTGGCACGTCGATCTCGATCCATGCCTTCTGCACGGGGTGGCTGCGATTCGCCGAGAGCCCCTCGATCGTCGTGATGGACTTGCCGAGCACCGCGGACAGCGGCACCGAGCAAGAGCGAATCGGCATCCCGTCCACGTGCACCGTGCAGGCGCCGCACAGGGCCTTGCCACAGGCGAACTTGGTGCCGGTCATCCCCAGATGGTCGCGCAGTACCCAGAGCAGCGGCGTGTCGGGCGCGGCGTCGACCTCATGCACCTGCTGGTTGACGGTAAGCGTTTGATTGTTGACGGCGGTCGTCATGACGGAATGCTCCAGCGGACCTAAGCGCGATGATGTCGCCGGATTATGCAGGAAAGGCCGCAGCGCGGGGGAGCGGTCAAGAATGTTAGGATCAAGCAATGCCGGTCCAGTCGACATTTTATCCGCGGGTATTCGCGCTTGCCGTGGCGGCGCTGCTCGGCTATGCCTTGTTGCTGATCTTCATGCCGTTCGCGGGTCCGATCGCCTGGGCTGCGTTTCTGGCGTTCTTGCTGTTTCCCTTGAATGTGCGGCTACGGCGCCGTTTTCGAGGCCGCGTTGGGCTTGCGGCCGGGTTGTTGACGATACTGGCGCCGATCGTCGTCCTATTGCCCCTGACCGCGCTGTCGATCGAGTTCGTTTCGCAAATTACGGCAATGTTGCACAAGCTGCAGTCGGCCACCGCCGGCCTCGACATCAAGACGTACGCGGATTTGCAGCAATTTCCGCTGATCGCGCACCTCAATCTGTGGCTGCAGGCGCACTCGTCGTTTTCGGCCGAGCAGGTGCAAGGCTGGATACTCCAGGGTACGCGCGAGATCCTGGAGCATGCAGCATCGTTCAGCGGTTCGTTTTTTCTCGGCGCCTTGAGCTCCCTGCTGGGGATGGCCCTCACGCTGTTCTTGTTGTTCTTCTTCTTGAGCGACGGCGACGCGATGCTGCGCCGAGCGCGCAAATTCATCCCCTTGGAGGAAGCCTACAAGGAGCGGCTCGTCGAGCACCTGAGCGGCATTACCCGCGCGATCGTGTTCGGCATGAGCATGACGGCGCTGATGCAGGGACTGGTGCTCGGGATCGGGTTCAGCATCGCCGGCCTGCCGTCGCCGGTGGTCTTCGGCGTGCTCGGCGCCTTGGTCGCCATGCTGCCCGTCGGCGGCACCGCCTTGGTGTGGGTGCCTGCCGCGCTCTGGCTGTTTTTCGACGGCCGCTGGGGCTATGGGATCTTCATGGTGGCTTGGGGCGCGATGTTGTCGCTGCTCGACAGTGTCCTGAAACCTTTGCTGATTTCGGGGCGGGCGTCGATTTCCGCTCTGGTCGTCTTCATCGGCGTGCTCGGCGGCATCGCCGCATTCGGCGCGATCGGGATCGTCGCGGGTCCGGTCATCCTATCGCTGGTGCTTGCCCTCATTGAGTTCGCCGAGGAAGGACGCGCGCAAGTACAATCCGCGCCCTGATGGACGTTTCCAACCTTCTCGATACGCTCAACGACGCGCAGCGGCAGGCCGTTGCCGCGCCGCTCGGGCCTGCGCTCGTGCTTGCGGGCGCCGGCAGCGGCAAGACGCGCGTTCTCGTGCACCGCGTTGCATGGCTGGTCCAGGTCGAAGGCGCGTCCCCGAACGGCATACTCGCGGTCACATTCACCAACAAAGCGGCCGGTGAAATGCGCGCGCGCATCGAGTCGCTGCTCAGTATATCGGGCGTCTCGATGTGGATCGGCACGTTCCATGGTCTCGCGCATCGGCTGCTGCGCATGCATTGGCGTGAAGCGGGTTTGGCACAGAACTTTCAGATCCTCGACTCGGAGGATCAAGCGCGCGTTTTGCGCAAAGTCTTGAAGGCGCTCGATCTGGACGAGACGCGCTGGGTGCCGCGCGAGATTCAATGGTTCATCAATGCGCAGAAGGATGAGGGCTTGCGACCCAAGCACCTGAAGGACGACGGCGACGCGACGCGCCGCCAATTGATTCGGATCTATCAAGCCTACGAGGAGGCTTGCCAGAGAGCGGGCGTCGTCGATTTCGCCGAACTGTTGCTGCGCGCATACGAGATCTGGCGGGACAACCCGGCGCTGCTGCAGCACTACCGGGAGCGCTTTCGGCACATTCTCGTCGACGAATTCCAGGATACGAACGCGATCCAGTACAAATGGCTGACCTTGCTCGCGGGGCCCGCCGGGCAGCCCTTCGCGGTCGGCGACGACGATCAATCGATTTATCGGTGGCGCGGAGCCCGCGTCGAGAACTTGAACCAATTCCGCCGCGACTTCCCCGCCGCCACGCTTTATAAACTCGAACAGAACTACCGCTCCAGCGGCACGATCCTCAAGGCGGCGAACGCGCTGATCGCGAACAATGCGGGCCGTGTCGGAAAAACTCTCTGGACGAGCGGCGCTGAAGGCGAACTCATCCGTCTCTATGCGGCGTTCAACGAGCGCGACGAGGCCGATTTCGTCGTCAATCGGATTCGCGAGTGGGTGAACCAAGGCGGCGCACGGCGCGACATCGCGATACTTTACCGCTCGAACGCGCAGTCGCGCGTGTTCGAAGAAGCTTTTTTGAATGCCCGGATTCCATACAAAGTGTACGGCGGCCTGCGGTTCTTCGAGCGCGCCGAAATCAAGGATGCGCTCGCTTACTTGCGTTTGACGTCGAGTCGCGCCGACGACACGTCGTTCGAACGGGTCGTGAATCTGCCCACGCGCGGCATCGGCGCGAAGACGCTCGATGCGCTGCGCGATTACGCACGCGCGAACTCGACATCGCTGTGGGACGCCGCGCTCGCCTGCATCGGCGCGGCGCCGCCGATGGGCGCGCCGGCGCGGGTTGCGCCGCCTCAGGGAATTCTGCCGCAGCGAGCCGCGCAGGCGCTGCAGGCGTTTCTTGCGCTGATCGACAAACTGAGTCGCGAAATGGCCGGGTTGGAGCTGCACGACCAGGTCGATCACGTCATCCAGATGAGCGGGCTCATCGAGCACTTCAAGAAGGAAAAGGGCGAACGCGGCGAAGGCCGCATCGATAATCTGTTGGAACTCGTGAGCGCTGCGCGCGGCTTTTCGCCGGAGCGCGCCGGCGAAGGCGACATGGAGCTCGGCCCGCTCGAATCGTTTCTCGCCCATGCCGTGCTGGAGTCCGGTGAGGGACAGGCCGATGCCTGGGACGATTGCGTCCAGATGATGACTCTGCATTCGGCCAAGGGTCTGGAGTTTCCGGTCGTATTTTTGGCGGGAATGGAGGATGGGCTGTTTCCGCACCAGCGCTCGGTTGCGGATTTGAGTTCTCTCGAAGAGGAGCGGCGCCTCTGTTATGTCGGCGCCACGCGCGCGATGCGCCACCTGTACATTACCTATGCGGAACAGCGCCGCCTTTACGGAATCGACACCTATGGTCAGCCATCGCGTTTCATCAGCGAGCTGCCCCCCGAATTGATCGAGGAAGTCCGGCCGCGGCTGCAGGTCTCGCGGCCGGCCTTCGCCGGCCGCAAACTCATCGAGGACTCACCGCAGCCGGCGATGCGCATGGGCAGCAGGGTGCGCCATTCGAAGTTCGGCGACGGGGTGGTCTTGAGTTTCGAGGGGAATGGCGCGCATGCTCGAATTCAAGTGAATTTCGAGCGGCAGGGGACCAAATGGTTGATGCTTTCCTACGCCAATCTCGAGGTCGTGTAGAGTAAACAAACCGTGAAAATCATCATACTTGGGGCCGGCCAAGTCGGGCGCACCGCCGCTTATCATCTATCACGCGAGGAAGCGAACGACGTTACGGTCATCGACGTCAACGAAGACACGTTGCGCGATTTGCAGGATCGCCTGGACATACGCACGGTCAGCGGCAATGCCTCCAGCCCGCGCGTGCTCGAGGCCGCCGGAATCACCAATACCGACATTCTCGTCGCGCTGACCAATAGCGACGAGGTGAACATGATGGCCTGCCACATCGCCTGGACGCTGTATCGCACTCCGAAGAAAATCGCGCGCATCCGCTCCGCGGACTATACCGAGCGGGAGCGGCTGTTCGGCGAGAACGGCGTCGCCGTGGATGTCTGGATCAGCCCCGAACAGCTCGTCACGGAATATGTTGCGCGGCTGATTCGCTACCCCGGCGCGCTGCAGGTGCTCGATTTTGCCGACGGCCGCGTGCGCCTGGTCGGGGTTCGCGCGCGTCAGGGCAGTCCTCTGGTAGGCCAGGCGCTGCGCACGCTGCGCGAACACATTCCGAACATCGATGCGCGCGTGGCCGCGATATACCGCGCGGGCAAGAGCGTCAAGCCGGAGGGCACGACGGTCATCGAGGATGGCGACGAGGTGTTTTTCCTCGCAGCGCGCCGCGACATTCGCGCCGTGATGCGCGAGATGCGGCGCGAAGAAGCGCCGGCACGCCGCGTGGTGATCGCCGGCGGCGGCAACATCGGATTTCGGCTCGCGAGCGAGCTCGAGGACAAGAATCAGGTCAAGCTCATCGAACGCGATCACAAGCGCGCGCGACGCGTCTCCGAGCAACTGAAGAATACGACGGTGCTGCATGGCGACGCGGCGGACGAGGATCTATTGCTCGAGGAAAATATCGACAGCGCGGACGTATTCGCGGCTCTGACGAATTCCGAGGAGGCCAATATCCTCTCGGCAATGCTCGCGAAGCGTCTGGGCGCCCACAAGGTCATGGCGCTGATCAACAAACCCGCTTACGCCGAGCTCATCGAGAGCGGCTCGATCGACATCGCGATCGCGCCGCAGACGGTCACGATCAGCTCGTTGCTGGCGCATGTGCGCCATGGCGACGTGGTGCGCGTGCATTCCTTGCGCCGCGGCGCGGCCGAGGCGCTCGAGGTCGTCGTGCACGGCGACGCCGACAACTCCAAGGTCATCGGTCGTCGCATCGAGGAAATCGCGCTTCCGGAGGGCACGACCCTGGGCGCCGTCGTGCGCGGCGAGGACGTGATCATCGCCCACCACGACATCACGGTGCAGCCGGATGACCATTTGATTCTGTTCTTGACGGATCGGCGGCATTTGGAAGCGGTGGAAAAGCTCTTCCAAGGCTCCGCCTCGTTTCTGTGAAGGACATCCTGCTGCCGGTCGCGCACGTGTTCGCCATGGTCATCATGGTGTTCGCGGCGATCATGCTGGCGCCCCTGGTGTTGGCCATCTGGGGCATGGACCCGGCGCTGGGCTCGTTCGCGATTTCGGCCTTAGCGGCCTTCCTCATCGGCGCCGTGCTGTGGCTTGCAACGCGCCGATTCAAACACGAACTCAAGACGCGCGATGGATTGATGTTGGTCGCGCTGACGTGGACCCTGCTGCCGGCGGTAGCGAGTTTGCCGCTGCTCAGCTACCTGCCGATCAGTTTCACGGACGCCTATTTCGAGGCGGCCTCGGGACTCACGACCACCGGCGCTACGGTGCTGTCCGGTCTCGAGAATTTACCGCGCTCGATCAATTTGTGGCGGCATCTGCTGAGCTGGATCGGAGGCTTGGGCATCATCGTGCTGGCGGTCGGGATTCTGCCGCTGCTCGGCGTCGGCGGCATGCAGATTTACCGCGCCGAACTGCCCGGCGCGATGAAGGACAGCAAGCTCACGCCGCGCATTGGCCAGACCGCCAAGTTGCTATGGGCCGTCTACGCGGGACTAACGGTCGCCTGCATCGTCAGCCTGAGATTCGCGGGTATGGCTTGGTTCGATGCGGTGTGCGCCGGGTTTTCGGCGCTCTCGCTCGGCGGGTTTTCCAATTATGACGCCAACATCGGCCACTTCGATTCGGTGCCCATCGAACTGGTGTTGACTGCGTTTGAAATCCTCGCTGCCTTGAATTTCGCGACGCATTATCTCGCCTGGAGCCAGCGCGGCGTGCTCGCCTATTTTCGCGACTCGGAGGCGAAGGCGATCTTCGGCGTGCTGATCGCGAGCTGCGCGGGGCTCGCGTTGTTCCTGTTCTTCAATGGCACCTATCCGGACTTCGGCACCGCGCTGCGCTACGCAACCTTCAACGTAGTCTCGATCGCGACGACCAGCGGACTGCACAACCAGGATTATTCCAAATGGCCGATATTCGCGCCGATGTGGATGATTTTCCTGAGCTGCATCGTCGCGAGTTCCGGCTCCACCGGCGGCGGCGTCAAAATGATCCGCACGCTGATCCTCGCCAAGCAGGCAAACCGGGAATTGGACCAGCTCGTGCATCCGAATCTGGTGCGCCCCTTGAAGGTCGGCGGTGCCGTGATCGCGAACAAGGTCGTATTCGCGGTGCTGGCATTCGTGTTCCTCTACTTCATGAGCGTCGTATCGCTGGTCTTCATACAGTTGGCGAGCGGCCTGGATTTCATGACGTCGATGTCGGCGATCCTCGCATGCATAAACAATGCCGGACCAGGCCTGGGGCTCGTAGGTCCAGGCGGTACGTACGGCGTGCTGACCGGTTTTCAGACCTGGGTCTGCGCGGCCGCGATGCTGCTGGGCCGTCTCGAGGTGTTTACGATTCTGGTGTTATTCAAGCCGAGCCTGTGGCGCAAATAGTGCTGGTACTCGGCGCTGCGCGCCTCGCCCTTACGGGCCGCCCTTCGGGCGTTCAAACGGCCGGACGGCCGTTTAGTACTCGGCGCTGCGCGCCTCGCCCTTACGGGCCGCCCTTCGGGCGTTCAAACGGCCGGACGGCCGTTTAGTCCTGCCACTCCGCATCCAGATGCTTCGACGCGTAGAGTAATAGCGCTGCCGCGACGAAGTAAAAACCGGTGCCGGCGAGTATCGCATAACGCAGCGATTCCGCGCCGAAGCGCGCCCGCAGCGCGTCGGACAGCACTCCGATCAGCAGCCCGCCTAGCCCGATGCCGATCAAATTGTTGATGAACAAGAACAGCGCCGATGCGGTTGCCCGCATGTTCGAGGGCACGAGTTGTTGAACCGCCGCAAGCACGGGCCCGAGCCACGCGAGCCCGAGCGCCGTCGGCACGAGCGATACCGCCATAAACATCCACACGCTCGTCGATAGGACGCCGACGAAGTAGAACGGTACGGTCGCGATGAATGCGATCGCCGGATAGAGCGCATAGCGGCTGCGGTGAAGCTGGCCAAAGCGGTCAGCCGCGAAGCCGCCGAGCCAAATTCCGGTGAGTCCGCCGGCCAGCAGCAAGCTGCCGAATGCGAGCCCCGCCTCGACGAGGCTCAAGCCCAAGCTGCGATAAAGCAGCGTCGGTATCCAAAAGAACAGCCCGTAACCCATCATCGAGGAGAACGAGGCGCCGAGCGAGAGTCCCCAGAAGCTGCGTTTGCGGCCGAGCGTGAGGCAGACCTGCCGGAGCGGCGGGGGCTGCGCCGTCGCCGAAGAGGACGCATCGAAGCCGCCACGCGGCGGCTCGCGGACCCCGAACCTAAGCAGCGGCGTCAGCGCGATTCCGGCGATCCCGACGACGATGAAGGCAACGCGCCAGCTGACGAGGCGTGTCAGGTACGCGCCGGCGACGATACCGACCGCGCTGCCGATCGGTATTCCAAACGAGTAGACGCTGAGCGCGCGGGCGCGCTCTTTTGGCGGGAAATAATCACAGATCAAGGAATACGCGGGCGCGACGCCGCCGGCCTCGCCGACGCCCACGCCCAAGCGCGCCAGGAACAGCTGGCCAAAGCTCGTCGTGATACCGCACAAGGACGTCATCAGGCTCCAAACCGCGAGCGCAATGCTCATGATGCGGATGCGGCTGACGCGATCGGCGAGCCGCGCGATCGGAATGCCGAGCAGCGTATAAAACAGCGCAAAGGCGAGCCCGCCCATCATGCCGAGCTGCGTATCGGTGAGCTTCAGATCGGCTTTGATCGGCACCGCGAGTATGCCGACGATCTGGCGGTCGATGAAATTGAACGCGTAAACGATCACGAGCACCGTCAGCACGTAGGAGCGATAGGCCAGTGTCGCGGCGGTCGCGGTGTTCTGTTTCGGCTCCGTCATCCGCGGCACGATGCTCGAACAGGCGTGCGCATGAGCGTTCTCCCCGAGCTTCTCATCGTGCGAGGAAGCGTTTTCAACATGTGTTGAGTAAATACTCGGCGATCACCGATTGAGCGTCAAGCGCGCCGCCTCGAGACGTTGCGGCGAAAGCGTCAAGACGGGAGAATCAGGTGATGGGCGTAGTGCGGTGTAAGAACAGCGGCAAGCACTCCTCGAGCCGATCGGCGAAAGGCGGCGGCGGCGCCAGTGGCGCGGAGCGCCCGGGCCAAGACGCGGCTCCGCTCGACGCATCGCAAGCCCACAGGGCGGCGCTAAGCCATTGATTGCATTAATACAACGCGTCTTGAAGGCCGATGTGCGCATTGCCGGCGAGACGACTGCCTCGATTCAAGGCGGTCTATTGGCGCTGATAGGCGTCCGGCCCGCCGACACAGAAAAGGACGCTCGGCGCCTCATCGAACGGGTGCTTCAATACCGCGTATTCGACGATAGCAGCGGTCGCATGAACCTGAGCTTGGCCGACGTTCGTGGCGGCCTGTTGCTGGTGCCGCAATTCACGCTGGCCGCGGATACCCGCAAGGGCACGAGGCCAGGTTTTTCGACTGCTGCACCGCCAGATTTGGCGCGCCGGCTATTCGATCTCGCCGTTGATGAAGCGCAATCCTGCCACCCGGCCGTCGCGCGCGGCGTTTTCGGCGCGGATATGCAAGTGTCACTGATCAACGACGGGCCGGTCACGATTTGGTTGGAGAGCTAAACCGAGGAAAAATAAGGGTAACTACGCGAAAAAAGGGCAAATGCGACCGAACGCGCATCGGGGCGCCGCGGTCATACGTCATAATGCCGATGGCGTATCATTACCGCCCTCGTTAGAGTTAACCCGGAATCGGAGAAGCGAAATGTTCGATTCGAAAATGTTATTGGTCATTCTGGCGATCGCTTTGGTGGTATTCGGCACCAAGCGCCTACGCACGATCGGCTCGGATCTGGGCTCCGCGGTCAAGGGCTTCAAGCAAGCCATGAACGAGGGCGAGTCGGAAGAGCAGGCCAAACAGCTGAAGCACGACAAAGACGCGGACTTCGATGCCAACGCGGCCAAGCATGATGCCGAAGTCAAGACGCCGCCCAAGACGAACGCGTAAGGGCGATGCTGGATTTTGGGTTCTCTGAGATCCTGCTCACTTCGGCCATCGCGCTCGTCGTGTTGGGCCCGGAGAAGCTGCCCAAAGTTGCGCGTCAGGTCGGCAACTGGTTGGGGCGCGCACGCCTCATGGCGAGACAGCTCACAGAACAGCTGGACCGAGAGATCAGTGCCGAGGAATTTCTAAAACAACAGCAGAAAACGACGACTCGCGCCGTACCGCGCACCGCGGCCGCCACCGGCGTTGCGAGTGCCACCGGCGCGGCCGCCGCTGCGGGCGCGGCCGCTACAGCGGGCGAAGGCGGCGCTCCGATCGACGCCGCGGCGGCGGCCGTCATCCACCCCGTTCCCCTAGCGCCGACCGCAGCCGCGGTCGCGAGCCAATCCGAGACGCACACCGAACCGGCGACCTCGGTTAGCGAAAACCAGCCGACCGCGAACAGCATCAAGCCGCCCAATGAATCAACCGGCTGAGGAGCCCGGCGAACTCGCCGAGGGCACCCTGATCTCTCATTTGCTGGAGCTGCGCGATCGCATCATGAAAGCGATGATCGCGGTGTTCATTTGTTTCATACCGTGCGCGATCTACATGAACCAGCTGTTCACGTTCGTCGCACAGCCGCTGATCAAGAAACTGCCGGCGGGCGCTAGCCTCATCGCGACGAGTGTCGTGTCCCCGTTCATGGTGCCGTTCAAACTCGCCTTCGTGGTCGCTTTCGGGCTGGCGATTCCCGTCGTACTGTACCAAGCCTGGGCATTCGTGGCGCCGGGCCTCTATCGGCACGAACGTAAATTGGCGATCCCGCTGCTGCTATCGAGCGTCGTGCTGTTTTACGTCGGCGCCGCGTTCGCCTACTTCCTGGTGTTCCCCGCCATGCTCGGCTTCTTCGTCGGCACGACGCCGGCCGGCGTGCAAATGATGACCGATATGGGAAGCTATTTGGATTTCGTGATGATTTTGCTGCTCGCGTTCGGCTTGGCTTTTGAAGTGCCGATCGCGACGGTGTTGTTGGTTTGGACCGGCTTCGTGAAAATCACGACGTTGACCAAGAATCGGGGTTTCGTGCTGCTCGGCATTTTCATCGTTGCAGCCTTTGTGACACCTCCCGACGCGGTTTCGCAGAGCTTCATGGCGGTGCCCATGTATATACTGTATGAAATAGGCATCCTCATGGCCAAACTCTTGCTCAAAGACAAACTCGCCGCACGTGCGAAGGAAGACGCAGAGCGCGAGGCGCAGGTTTAGTGCGCGCTACGTTTTTCGGCCATCCGCGCGGCCTTGCCACGCTGTTCTTCACGGAGATGTGGGAGCGCTTCACGTATTACGGGATGCGCGCGCTGCTCGTGCTGTTCCTGGTCGGCGCGGTCTCCACGGGCGGCTTCGGCATCGACGACAAGACTGCCACCGCGATCTACGGTCTGTACACGTCGGCGGTGTATTTGGTGGCCTTGCCCGGCGGCTGGATCGCTGATCGCCTGATCGGCGCGCGCCGCGCCGTGCTCGTCGGCGGACTGATCATCATGGCCGGCAATGCCATGTTGGCGATCTCGACGAGTCCCGGCGCATTTTACGTCGGCTTGCTCATCATCGTCCTGGGCGTCGGAATGCTCAAACCGAACGTCAGCGTCATGGTCGGGGAACTCTACCCGGAAGGCGGCGCGCGGCGCGACGCCGGCTTCACGCTGTTCTACATCGGCATCAACATCGGTTCGGCCTTGGGACCGCTCGTCACGGGCCTGGCGCAGCAACACTTCGGGCCGCGAGCGGGTTTCGCCGCCGCCTCCCTGTTCATGGGCTGCGGCGTGCTGCAGTTCTACCTCACGCGCGCGGCTCTCGGTGAAGCCGGCAAGACCACGGGCGCGACGCAGCCTCCGCACGAACGCAGGCGCTTGTGGTCGCGCGTGGCCGTGGGCGGCGCGATTTTGGGCGCCGCGGTGCTCGTCTGCGCGCTCGGTTGGATCAGCTTGGATCCCGTGACTCTGGCGCACTACACGGCGGTCTTGATCATCGGCATGGCGGTGCTGTATTTCGCGTATTTTTTCATCGCGGGCGGCCTCGATCCGGAGGAGCGCCGGCGCGGCATCGTGCTGGTTGTGCTGTTTCTCGGCAGCGCGCTGTTCTGGTCCGGCTATGAACAAGCCGGTTCCTCGTTGAATCTGTTTGCCGAGCGCTATACGGACCGCGTCATGAGCTCCGTGCATTTCGTGATTCCGACCGAGTGGTTTCAGTCGCTCAATCCGATATTCATCGTGTTGTTCGCACCGGCCTTCGCATGGGCCTGGGTCGCACTCGCGCGGCGCCAGCTGGATCCGTCGGTGCCGGCCAAATTCGCGCTCGGCGTGATTTTGATGGGCTCCGGGTTCTTGGTGATGGCGGCTGCGGCGGCGATCGTGGCCTCGGGCTCCAAAGTCTTGCCGTTTTGGCTGATCTCCACCTATCTGCTGCATACCTTCGGCGAGCTTTGCCTGAGCCCGGTCGGTTTGAGTTTCTTCACCAAACTTTCGCCCAAGCGTTTCGCCGGTCAAATGATGGGGATATTTTTCCTGTCGATTTCGCTCGGCAATCTCTTCGCCGGACTCATTGCCGGTGAATTCGACGCCGAGCATGTGGCCGCAATGCCGTCGCAATATATGCACATCGTGTATTTCGCGGTCGGCTTGGGCGCGGTACTCTTGATACTCAGCCGGCCGGTCAAGAAGCTCATGGGCGAGGTGCACTGACGACTTGCGCTGCTGAAAGTATGCGCATCGATCCACGGCACTCCTTCAAACTCGTCTTGTGCTTAGGGACGGTTTATCTCGTCTGGGGATCGAGTTTCTTGTTCTCGAAGATCGCGGTGACCCACCTGCCGCCTGCGCTCTTTTGCGCGATACGCTTCCTGATCGCGGGTACGCTGCTCAGCCTGTTTGCGAGGTTCTGGATGGGCCTTGCGTGGCCACGCGGCTTGCGCGAGTGGCGTCATGTGCTCGTCATGGGATTCATGATGGTGTTCGCGAGCAACGGCTTGAACGCCTGGGCTATCCGCACGATCCCGACCAACGTCTCGGCGTTGCTCAACGGTACCGCAGCGTTTTGGATCGCCGGATTGGGTGTCTTCGGCCGCCGCGGGCACCCGTTGACGCGTCGCGCGGTGATCGGCCTCGTCGTGGGATTCCTGGGAACCGCGTTGATGCTGGTGCCGAAGGGCGAGGTCGGCAGCGCCGCCGTGACGGCACAGATTGGGGCATTGGGCGCCTGTCTCGCCTGGTCGCTGGGCACCGTCTATTACCGCAGCATCGATACCGAGTTGAGCCCGCTGATGTTCTCGGCGCTGCAGCTGCTGCTCGGCGGCTGCATGTTCTCAGCGGTCGCCCTCATGCACGGGGATCTTGCGGTTTGGACACCGAATGTGCCGGGTATCGTCGCGCTGACCTATTTGACGCTGTTCAGTTCATGTCTCGCGTTCACCGCGTACGGCTGGCTCGCCCTGAACGCGGCCCCTCCGCTGATCGGCACCTACAGTTACGTGAATCCCGCGATCGCGGCGTTTCTCGGCTGGGAATTTCTCGACGAGCGCCTCTCGCGGGTGCAGCTCGTCGGGATGGTGATCATCATCGTCGGCGTCGTTTTGTTGACGCTGCCCGGCAGCAGCCTGCTCGATGCGAAAAATCTCGAGGAACCCAAAGCGCAGTGAGCGGCCGGCGTCGGGCCTCACGACTCAGCGGCGCTTGACGATGACCTCCACCCTGCCCTTGGGTCCGATGAACCAAGATCCCACGATGCTGACGAGGCTGACGATCAGCCCGGCCCAAAATGCGGGCCAAAATCCCGCGACCTGCATACCCGGCAGCATCCAGGCAACCAGGCCGACCATGCCCGCGTTGATGACCAATAAAAACAGACCCAGCGTGAAAATGGTCATCGGCAGCGTCAGCAGTATTGCGATCGGTCGCACGATCGCATTGACGAGGCCCAGCAAGATGCCGGCCAGTATCAAGGTGGATGGCCCGTCGATCGATACGCCGTGTACCCAAGCCGTTGCGAGCCAGAGGCCGAGAGCGGCAATCGCCGCGCGCATTAAAAAGCCCAGCATAGATTCTCCTCGACTCCTTCGAGCCGAATCAATTCTATGCCAAATCAATAATCCAAGCCTCGCAGCGGCGGGTCAACGGGCGGCGCTGCCGGTTCGGCCTTCTTGGGCTGCGGGGGATTCTCGAGCGTCACCTTGATGCGCGCCAAGAATCGTTCCCAACCCAGGCGTATGCGTGCATAGGACTGGTTCCAGGCCTCGTCCTCCGGGAAGCCGGAGCCCAAGAGCCGCAGCGAGGTCAGGCCTTCGCCGGCACGCATGTCCAACAGAAAATCGTCGACGATGGCGCTGTCACTGTGCGGGAAGTTCGGACCGTTCATGTAGATCAGCCGCAATCTGCGGTTGACATCGAAAATGTCGATATGGGCTTCACGACCGCCGAAGCCCGCGCGGCCGAGACGGTAGAGGCCGCCCTTGCGTGCATCGATTTCGGCCTCGCCCCCGTACCAGATCCGCATCAAGGCAGGATCGGTCAACGCGCGCCAGACGCGCGCGACCGGCGCCTCCAACTCGATCAGATGGGCATAGCCACGGGTGCCGGAACGCTTACGTGAACTGGGGACGCTCATAGATTAGGTCGACCGTTAGGGAGTGCTAGAATCCATCATTACCGGGGGAACATCCATGGCTTATCTCAATATCGTGACAATACTCGCAATTCTGCAATTCCTTGTTTTCGGCATCAAGGTGGGCGGGGCCCGCGGCCGTTACGGCGTCAAGGCACCGGCCACCACCGGCAATGAAATTTTTGAGCGCTACTTCCGAGTTCAACAAAATACCCTGGAACAGCTCGTCGCATTTTTGCCGGGTTTATATCTCTTTGGCCATTATTGGAACCCGCTCTGGGCCGCCGCGCTGGGCGTCGTCTATCTGATTGGTCGGGAACTCTACGCCTGGGGCTATGTGAAGGATCCGGCAAAACGGGGCGCCGGCTTCGGGCTGAGCAGCATGCCGGTGATCATCCTCCTGGTGGGCAGTTTGGCCGGCGCAATTCGGCAGGCAATCTCTTAAGCCCCGGCCGTTAGCGCATCGATACCTGGGTGAGCCGTGCGCCGACGCCAATCGTCTTCAGCCAGTTCTTGACGCGCGTCGCATCGGCGAGACGCGTGTACTTACCGAGCGAATCGAGCAGCACGATGACGACAGACCGGCCCTCGATGACGGCCTCCATGACCAAGCAGCGGCCTGCCTCGGTGATGTAGCCCGTTTTCTGGACGATGATGTTCCAGGTCGGATTCGAGACCAGTTTGTCGGTATTCCGAAACTCGACGATATGCCGGTGCACACGCACGGCATATCTGGGGTCGGTGGAGAAGCTGCGAATCGTCGGATTTTGCGATGCCGCGACCACGAGCTTGGCCAGGTCCTCGGGGCTCGCGACGTTTTCACTCGACAAGCCCGTCGGCTCGACGAAGTGCGCGCTGGTCATGCCCAGCGAGGCGGCTTTCGCGTTCATGGCCTCGACGATGGCCGGGATGCCGCCGGGGTAGTTACTGCCCAGCGCATGCGCAGCCCGATTCTCGGAGGCCATCAGAGCGAGGTGCATCATATCGCCGCGGCTCAGCATGGTACCGACGCTGAGGCGGGAAGAGGATCCCTTGCCGAAATTTTGATCGGCCGCCGTGACTTCTATGGGCTCGTCCAGCGATTGCCCGGCCTCGAGCACGACCAAGGCCGTCATGAGCTTGGTGATCGAGGCGATCGGCGAAGCCACATCGGCGTTCTTCGACAATAACACCGAAGAATTGGTCGGATCGACGACCAGCACGGACGTGGATTTGAGACTCGGGTCACGCAGCGTCTTAGGGAGGTCGCGCGCGGGCTTCGGCCCGGCGTGGCGCACGTTGGCGCCGGCGGGCAGGGATACGAGCGTCAAACTCAGGCAGATTGACGCCCAAACCGACGCGGCTGGAATGCGATTGCTGAAATCCATCGTTCTCTCGACATTAAACTTAAAGTAAGGATCAGCAAAGCACATGTCGATCGGACAATACCGTGATCCACTGTTAACTTTACAGATTGCAGGCTCCGGCGCAAGGTTTTTCTGCGCGAAGCTATGCGTTCGCCGAAGCTCCGGGCGCGCGCCGCAGTTCCTTGTCGCGGTACATGTCGCGGTCGGCAACGCTCAGGAGTTCGCGCATTTCGCGGGCGTCGCGCGGATAAACCGCTACACCGACGCTGACCGTGCAACGGATCATGCGCGAGCCGAGGTCGAGCGTCGTCTTGTAGACGTTGTTGCGGATCCGCTTGACGACGACATCGGCGATTTCGGCCGGCGCCGACGGCAGCAGCACGGCGAACTCATCGCCGCCGAAGCGGGCCGCGTAGTCGGTGCTGCGGATGCTCCTCTGCAGGCACTGGGCGACCAAACTCAGCGCTTGATTGCCCGCTTCGTGGCCGAAGCTGTCGTTGACGGTCTTCAGTTGATTGATATCGACCATCAGCAGCGAGTAGGGCGCCCCGCGGCTCTCGCTCGCCGCGTGCGCCCGCGACCACACTTCGTTGAACATGCGCTGGTTGTATAGACCCGTGAGCGGATCGGTCTGGGCCAAATTCTCGATGCGCTCGCGCGCTTCGGTGATGTCGGCCGACAGGGTCGACGTCAAATAGCCGATCAACAACAGGGGCGCCAGCTCGCCGACCGCGCGGCTCGCATAAGTCAGCGAAAGCGGATCGAATCCCGGCGTAGCCGCAGCCAGCAACAGATGGCAGACGCAGACCGCCGCGACTTGCAGCAACGTCGTCAATCGCCCCAGGGTCAACGCACTCAGGATGATCGGCAGCAGATAAAGATTCAGCAGCGGGCTCGCGCTCTTGCCGCTCAACCACATCGCGGCGGTGACGAACACGACCATGGACCAGGATTCGATCTCCAAGCGCAGGCGCGCACGGCCGCGGAAAAATCGGCGTGCGCGGAACACGGCGATCGCGGCGGCGAATGCGCACAACAGAGCGAGGCCGGGCCAAAACTGCGCGGCAAGCGCGCGGCTCCAGACCAGCACCAGCGCCACGAGCACCAAACACAGAATTTCGATCGATCTGGTGCTACGCACGCGCTGGCTATCGAATCCGGACGGCGGCGGACAAGGATTTCCGCCCCGCGGCAGTGCTGGTTTTCAATTCCTGCAGTGCGCGCTGCACTTCCGCGTCTTGACGCAGAGCAGGTTGACCGGCGGAGCCCGGCGCCGGCTTCACACCCGAATCGCGCGGCAGCTCGATGTCCGGCGCTATACCCTTGTGGTTGATGGAGGCGCCGGATGGCGTGTAGTACAGCGAGGTCGTGAGCTTGAGCGCGGATTGGTCCGATAACGGGATGACGGTCTGCACCGAGCCTTTACCGAACGTCGTGCGCCCCATGAGTGTCGCGCGGTGGTTGTCCTTGAGCGCTCCGGCGACGATTTCGGCCGCCGAGGCGGAGCCGCCGTTGACCAGGATCACGATCGGCGCGCCGGCTATGATGTCGCCGGGCGTCGCATCCATCTCGAACTTTGATTCCGCCGTACGGCCCTTCGCGGTCACGATCACGCCCGAATCGAGGAACGCGTCGGCGACCGCGACCGCCGCCTCGAGTACGCCGCCGGGATTGTCGCGCAAATCGAGAACGAGGCCTTTGAGCGGCGCGCCGTTATTTTTGCGTAATGCCTTTACCGCCGCGTCCACCTCGTCGCCCGTGGTTTCGCTGAATTGGGCGATACGCACGTAGCCGAATCCCGGTTCCGGCAAATCCGAACGCACGCTATGCAGTTCCACGCGCTGTCGCTTGACCGGAAATAGCAGCGGCTCCGGGCTGCCGTCGCGCTCGACGCCGATGTTGACGGTCGTGCCCTCTTTGCCGCGCATTCGCCCGATCGTGTCGGCGAGACTCGTCGTGTTGACCGCGATCCCGTCGATCGTCACGATGACGTCACCGGAGCGGATTCCCGCGAGCGCCGCGGGCGACCCCTCGATCGGTGCGATCACGACGACTTGATCGTCCTGCATCGACACCTCGATGCCCACGCCGGAGTATTCGCCGGAGCTGCTGATTTTGATGTCGTCGTACTCGTCGCCGTCCACGAATTCGGAGTATGGATCGAGCGATGAAACCATGCCGCGAATCGCCGCCTGCAGCAGTTGGTGATCGTTGACCGGATTCACGTAATCGTGTTTGACCCGCTCGAGCACGTCGGCGAGCAGGCGCGCGTCGGCCCAGGGCAGATCCTTGCCGAGCGCCGGCGGCTTGTCGGCCCATACTCCGCGCGCGAGACCGAGAGATAGCCCGAGTGCGATGCCGACGGCAAGAAATAAGAGGTTGCGGTTTCGCGGCTGCATGTAGCACCGAAGCATACGCCGCGACCCGCCGCGTCGGCTAGTTATTCAGCGCGAGCGCTTTGGCAGGCGCGGGATCGAACAAGCCCGTCGAAGTCGCGAAGCACGAATACAGCGGCAGATCGCCGATTGCATCGTCCAGGCTCAGCGGCTTGCCGATGAAAAAGCCCTGGCCGAAATCGACACCGAGCTGCGCCGCTTTCGCCCGGATCGCATCGGTCTCGATCTGCGAGGCGATGGTTTCCATGCCGAAGGCCTGCGCGAGCTTCGTGATCGCTACGACCATCGACTGCGAGCGCGGGTTCTCGACCAGATCGAGACTGAACGCGCCATCGATCTTGATGCAAGAGACCGGCAGAGAATTCAAGTTCGACAGCGAACCGATGCCGCGTCCAAAATGATCGACCGTAAAACAGACACCTTGCTCGCTGAGGCGCAACATATGGGGCACGACACGTGCGATTTGGCCGAGCGCCGCCTCTTCGGGGAACTCAAAGCTGACGATTCCCGGATCGATGCGGGAAGTGCGGACCAGGTGCTCCGACATGCGCCAAAATTCGTCATCGACGAGCGATGCCGCCGACAGATTCAGCGAGAATTTGGCGGGATGCTCGCGCAGCAATTCACGGCAGGCCGCGAGCCGCGCGAATGACTGCTCGACGATCCATTTATCGATATTGCGGGCCAACTCGGGCGATGCCGCAGCGTTCATGAGCTTCTCGAAGCTCAAGCGTGTGCCGTCGCTCGCCCGCATGCGCAGCATGATTTCGAAGCGCGGATCGGACGGGGTCGCACCGAGCGGTAAAATCGGCTGAGCCAGGAGCTCCAAGGAGTCGCAGGCGAGGGCGGCGGCGACCTGGGAATGGAAGTTTGCCGCGGCGCGGCCGCTTGGCGAGCTCTGCGCGCCGCCGTGGAACACCTCGACCCGGTTGCGGCCGCGTTCTTTCGCGGTACGGCAGGCGAACTCTGCGCCCGCCATCGCGTGCTCCAGCAGCCGGTCGCACTCCGCGATGCGGGCGACTCCGATGCTCAAGCTCACGAGCAGCGGTTTGTCGCCGCGCGCGCCGCTGAGCTTCACTGCCGCGCCACGCAATTCTTCGGCGATCCTCGCTACCGGCTCGATGCCGAAGGCGGGCACCAACACCGCGAAGCGATCCCCGGCGATGCGCGCGATCAAGCTGCCCTCCAGGCTGCGCCGGCTCAGCAATGATGCGACGCTGCGGATCACTTCGTCGCCGACGGGCATCCCATGATTCTCGTTGACGACGTTCAATTGATCGATGTCGATATAGAGCAGGCCGAAGGCGCTCACGCGGCCGGTATGGGCCGCCAATTTGTCCTGGGTTTGTGCGACGAACGCCGCTTGCGTCAAGAGACCGGTATCGGAATCGAAACTCGTGCGCACGATTTGCGCCGCCTTGCGTGCGAGCAGCTCCAAAACTTCGGCGTCGCGCAATTGGAAATCATGATCGGTGTCTAGGCGAAAAACCGCGAGGACGCCGATCACCCGCCGCAAATCATCCCGAATCGGTGTGGAGATCGCCTTATAGGGCAGCGGCGCTTTCGAGCCGTCGAGCGACAATCGGTTGGCAACCAGCGTGCAGCCGTGCAACTGCGCGCGTGTCATCAAATGGCGGTGCAGCTGGGTCAGCACGCCCGCCTCGATCTCGCGCGGCTGGGCCGACTGCGTGCGGCACAAGGTCAGATTGCGGTCGGGCACGAGGATGGCTGCGAGCATTCCGGGCAGATACTGCAGCGCCAACTCGGGGACTTCGCCGAGCGCCACGCTGCCGCCTGACAGGCCTGCTTCGGACAAGCGCTGAAACAGCTCGAGATTGCGGCTGTTGTCGGCAAGATCCGCATGCAGTTCGCCGATCGCGGCGCGCGCGCCGAATTCGCTTTGTAGGCAATCGAGTGCCGGCTTGATCGAGGCGTGTACGGTCGCCAAATCGACGAGCGCAAGCGCATCGGGACGGGTTGCGATGAGCACCAGCCCCAAGACCTCGCCGAGTGCGCCGCGGATTCGAAAGCCGTAATGCGGCATCGGCTCGCTATGCAGGTCCATCAACCCGTCGATGTCGCTCTGCCGATTGGTGCCGGAGGCCGCGAGTATCGCCATCGTCTGCTGCAGTTGCGCCGCGGCCTGGCCGTCGCTCGTCCACAGTATCGCCCCATCGGCGCCGGCGAGCAGAGAATGCTGGATTTTCGGGAATAGTCTCTCGAGTAACGCCCCGTACGACTGCCAGGTTTCGACTGAGGCTGTCATGGATCGCTCCGCTGCGCATTGAACGAAGACGCTACCATCCGACAAAGCTCCCGCAGATACTAGGACGCGTTCGGCAGTTCACGCCGCAACGTTCAGGAAATTTGCGCGGCCGAACTCATCATCGACGATGCGACATAAGATTCGGCTCAATGCGCCGCCTTCAGCCACAACCTCGGATCCAGGGGCTTACGGCCTTGTCGTATTTCGAAATAGAGTTGCGCCGGCTTGCCCTCTGCATCGCCCAAGGAGGCAATGACATCCCCGGGCGCGACCCAATCGCCGACCGATTTGTACAAGACCTCGGCGTGTCCGTAGAGGCTCATGTAGCCGCCGCTGTGCCCGATGATCAGCAGCAGCCCCAGTCCCTGCAGCCAATCGGCATAGACGACGCGCCCAGAATACGGCGCACGCACCACAGCGCCCTTTGCGGCGTCGATGAGAACACCGTTTTGTGCATCGTGAGTGCGCGCCACCAGATGACCGGTGACGGGCCAGGGCAGCAAGCCGCGCAACTGGCTGAAATTTTGCGCGCCGCCGGTCGGGAAATCCTGCAATACGCGCGCGAGGTCCGCGAGCAGCGCCTCGAGGGCCTGCTCCTGGTGCTTGAGCGCGGCCAACTCCTGATCGCGGCTCTTGACCTCGCGGGAAATCGCGGTGAGCGCCAGTGCGCGCTCGGCGCGTGCGCGCGACAGATCGGCGAGCGCATGCTGGTCGTCGTCTTGCAGAACCTCGAGCCTCGCCGACTCTTGATCGATCTCCAATCCAAGGGCTTGCAGCTGCTGCTGGCGCGCGCGAATCGCATCGATTTGTGCGGCGCGTGCGCGACCGAAATAGCCGTAATAAGTCAGCATGCGGCCCAGACTCGCGGGATCGGCTTGGCCCAACAGCATTTTCAGCTGCTCCTGGCGGCCGCTCATATAGGCTGCGAGGATCTGTCCGGCCAGCGCGGCGCGCTCGGTGTCGAGCGCCCCCTGGGTGCGAGTTTGCTCGGCTCGCAACGCCGCGCGGCGTCGTTCGACGGCTTGCGCGGCGGCCTGCAGTTCTCCCAGGGCTCGGCGCTTCGCGGTAACCGCGAGTTCGGCATCGCGCAGACGCGCACTCAGCGCGTCGCGCTCAGCGAGGTCTGCGGCACGATGGCTGGTCAGGCTCTCTATACGAGCCCGCAATGCCTTGAGTTTGGCTTGCGCCTGCGCCGGATCGGTGGGCTCGGCATGCGCGGCGGCGGCGCCGAGGTCCGGCGCCGGGCCCAGCACCAGGAGCAGCGCCGCGAGCTTCCATAATTGAATGAGTGATCTCTTCATGTTCTGGCGCCTAAGCATACAAGCCTTGTACCCACTGCTATACTTGCGCCCCCTAAAATTTCGGAAGTTTTAAAGACGCATGCAGCGCTTGATCGAGTTTATCGGCCATCATCCCTATCTCGCCGCCGGGGCCGTGCTGGCGATCCTCGCGGTATTGGTCTACGAGTTGCGCGAGAACATGCAATCTTTTGCCGCCGTGACCGCCATGCAGGCCGTGCGCCTCATGAATCAGGGCGCCCTGGTCATCGACCTGCGCGGCAAGGAGCTGTTCGAGGGCGGCCATATCGGCGACGCGCGCAACGTGCCGCAGGCCGAGCTGGAAAAGGAAATCGATGCGCTCCATAAATGGCGCGACAAAACCGTCATTACCTATTGCAGCGACGGTCGCAGCGGCGCGAGCGCGGCGCGAACGCTCACGAGGCTCGGTTTCACCAAAGTTTTCAATTTGCAAGGCGGCCTGAACGCCTGGCTCAAGGAAAATATGCCCGTTGCCAAGTCGACGGGCGGTAACAAACAACACGCAAAATGAGCTCGCCGGGCATTACAATTTATGCGGCCGGGTGGTGCCCGTACTGCCAGCGTGCGAAAAATTTATTGGTTCAAAAGAATCTCGGGTTTATCGAAATCAACGTGGAAGACGATCCGAAGTTTCGCGACGAGATGGTGAAAAGAAGCGGCCGCCGCTCGATTCCTCAAATCTTCATCGGCGAGAGACATATCGGCGGCTGCGATGATCTTTTTGCACTTGATCGCAGCGGCGAGCTCGATCGGTTAATTCAGGGGGCTTGATGAACGAAGTAAGAACGACCGAGCCGCCGACCAACGTCGGTGGAGTACAGGTGACACTGCAGACCGTCTATTTGAAGGACTGTTCGTATGAATCGCCGAACGGACCCAGGCTGCCGACCAATCAAACATGGGAGCCGAAGTTTCAGCTCAATATGAATACCTCGGCGGATGAATTGGCGCCGGACGTGCGCGAGGTTTTGCTGACGATCACGCTCGAAGCCAAACAGGGCGAGACGACGCTATACCTCGTGGAGGTCAAGCAGGGCGGCGTATTTTCCATCGTCGGCGCCTCGCTCGATGACCTGAAGCGCCTGATCGGCAGTTTTTGCCCCGGCGTGCTGTTCCCGTACGCGCGCGAAGTGATTTCGGACTTGATCACCAAGGGCGGTTTTCCCAATTTCCTGCTGCCGCTCGTCAATTTCGACGCCCTGTTCCAGCAGGCGTCGGAACAACAAGCCGCGCAGCAACCCGGCTTGGTGAATTAGGCCTCTTGCGGTGGCGCCGCGCCCAGAACCGATGGCGGTGATCGGCGCGGGCTCCTGGGGCACGGCGCTTGCGATTCAGATGGCCCGGGAAGGGCATGCGACCTATTTGTGGGGACGCGATCCGGATCACCTCGACGCCATGCGCCGGGCTGGGCGCAACGCGCGCTACTTGCCGGGCGCGGACTTTCCGCCCGCGCTGATCGTCGAATCGGATTTGAGTTTGGCGCTGCGTTGCTCGCGCGACGTGCTCGTCGCGGTTCCTTCGCATGCATTCCGCGCGACGCTATCGCTTCTGGCGCCGCAGCTGCAGCCTGAGACGCGTGTCGCCTGGGCGACGAAGGGCTTCGAGCTGTCGAGCGGGCTGTTGCCGCATCAGGTCGCCCTCGAGGTTCTCGGCCCGCGGCCCGCGGCGGTGCTGTCGGGCCCGACATTCGCGAAGGAGGTCGGCGCGGGACTCCCGACCGCGATGACGATTGCCTCGCGCGACGAGAATTTCGGCACCGAGTTGGCGCACACGATTTCAGGACCGAACTTTCGCGCCTACACGCAAACGGATATCGTCGGCGTCGAGGTCGGCGGCGCCGTCAAGAACGTCATCGCGATCGGCTCCGGGATCGCCGATGGATTGGGATTCGGCGCCAATACGCGCGTCGCGCTAATAACGCGCGGACTTGCGGAAATGATGCGCCTCGGCGTCGGCCTCGGCGGCCAGCGCGAGACCTTCATGGGACTCGCGGGTTTGGGCGACCTCGTGCTGACCTGCACCGACGATCAATCGCGCAACCGGCGCTTCGGAATCGCGCTCAGCCAGGGTCAGAGCCCGATCGCCGCCGCAAACAGCATCGATCAGGTCATCGAGGGCGTACCCGCGGCGCGTGCCGTCAATGACGTCGCGGCTAGGCTCGGCATAGAAATGCCGATTTGCCTCGAAGTCTTTCGAATCATCTACGAGGGCAAATCGATTCGCGCCGCCGTGCAAGCCTTGATGGGCCGGGAAGTCCGTTCCGAGATCGAATCTTAGAATCCGAAGGTGTCCTGCTGCGCCCCGCCGAACTCCTGTTGGCGCCACGCCTCGTAAACGACCAGCGCCACGGCATTCGATAGATTGAGGCTGCGGCTCTTCGGCACCATCGGAATGGTGAGCGAATGCTCGTCCCCGACGCGCTCCATCAAGGCCGCCGGCAAACCACGCGTTTCCGGCCCGAACAGAAACGCATCGCCGGCCCGGTATTGGACTGCGCTGTAGAGATGGCGGCCGCCCGTTTCGATCGCAAAGAGGCGCGCACCCGCGAGAGCCGCGAGGCAACTGCCGAAGTCCGCATGAATCTTGACGGCCGCGAGATCGTGATAGTCGAGCCCCGAGCGCTGCAAGCTCTTGTCGTCGAGCCTGAATCCCAGAGGTTTGATCAAATGCAGCGTCGCGCCGGTATTGGCGCTGAGTCGAATCGCGTTTCCGGTATTCGGCGGGATCTCGGGTTCAAACAGGACTATGTGGAACATCGGCCGTGGCGACGACGCGCTGGGTCGGATATGCGAACTCGATATTTAGCCGCCGGAATTCCTCGATGATGCGGAAATTGACCGCCTGCTGCAGGTCGGGCAGCGGGTACAGATCGGGACTGCGCCGAAAGTAGGACAATTCGAATTGCAGCGCCCATTCGCCGAAATTCTTCAGGTGGCAGCGCTCGAATCGGGCGTTCGCTTGCTCACCGACGATCCTCTCGAGCAGTTGCGGTATCGCGAGCAGTTTGTCGGTCGGCGTATCGTAGGCGACGCGCAGCGTCGTGACGTTGCGCAGCTCCTGCGCGCGGCCGTAGTTTCGCACGCGGCTCTTCAAGACGTCCGCATTCGACATCACGATCTGCTCGCCGGCCTCGCTGCGCAGGCGCGTCGTCTTGATGCCGATGCGTTCGACCGTGCCCGTGAATGCGTCAATCGTGAGGCTATCTCCGACGACGAACGGCTTGTCGAGCGCAATCGACAACGACGCGAACAAATCCCCCAATACGTTCTGCAGAGCCAGGGCAACGGCAACGCCGCCGACGCCGAGGCCGGCCAGCAACGCGGTGATGTTGACGCCGAGATTCTCGAGCGCGACCAGGATCAGCAGCGACCAGATCAGGATACTGGCGATGAACCGGATGATGTCCAGCGATCCTGCAAAGGAGCGGTCCGCGCCGCGCTCGCGCTCCTTCAGTTCCAGATAAAAACTCAAGAGCCGCCCGGCCCAGAGACCGACCTGCAGCAGGATCAGCATCAACACCACGTTGGATAGCAGGCGCTCCACACGCGGCGGAAAGACCAGACTCTGCTCGACCGCGTACAGCGCCGCGGCCGCGAACAGGAGTTGTTTGGTATTGCCGATCAGGTAGGCGATGAGCCGCAGCGCGGTCGGGTGCTCGGCGTTCGAATAGCGCTTGTACCTCGAGGTGACGACGCCGCGCACGAACCACAGCCCGGCCCAGATGGCGAGCGCAAGGACCGCGGCCCCGATCCACTCGGCGACGGAATTGCCGTACAGCAGCCGCTCGGGGGTCTCGAAGGTGTGTTTGATGAAATTGCCCATACGAGACCCGATGATAAACCGCGGCAGGGCGCGCGCGTCGGCCTATGCGGCATCCTCCATGCCGAGCTCCTTCATTTTACGCGTCAGCGTGTTGCGGCCCCAGCCCAGGAGTTTGGCCGCTTCCTGCTTGAGGCCATCGGCTTTGCGCAAGGCAACGCGGATCAAAATGCGCTCGACCTCCGGTACCGCCTGATCCAAGAGCCGCTGCGTGCCGGAATCCAATTCCTGCTCCGCCCAGTGCGAGAGCTTCGCCATCCAATCGTGGTTCGCCGCGTGGCCGACCGCGGCGCCGCCCAGATCGGGCGGCACATCCTCGCTGCGTATTTCGCGTCCCGGTGCGGTCACGGTCAAACGCCGGCAGGCATTGACGAGCTGGCGCACGTTGCCGGGCCAATCGAAGGTCACCAGCGCGTTCTCGGCCGGCGAGGTCAGCAATTTGGGCTCGACCCCGAGTTCCTGTCCCGCTACGCTAAGATAGTGGCGCAGCAGTTCCGGTATGTCTTCGCGCCGCTCGCGCAGCGGCGGAATCTCGATGCGAATGACGTTGAGTCGATGCAGCAAGTCTTCACGAAAGTGGCCGGAGCTGACGCGCGCTTCCAGATCCTGGTGAGTCGCGGCGATCACGCGCACATCGACTTTGACGGGCGTCTGGCCGCCGACACGGTAAAATTCTCCTTCGGCCAAGACGCGCAGCAGCCGCGTCTGCAATGCCGGCGACATGTCGCCGATTTCGTCGAGAAACAGACTGCCGCCGTCGGCCTGCTCGAAGCGGCCGCGGCGCAGCGCGTCGGCACCCGTGAAGGCGCCCTTTTCATGGCCGAACAGTTCGGACTCGAGCAGATCCGCGGTGAACGCGGCCGTATTGAGCGCGACGAACGCGCGGTTGGCGCGCGGGCTGTGGCGATGCAAGGCGTGCGCCACGAGTTCCTTGCCGGTCCCGGATTCGCCGGTGATCAGCACCGTCATGCTCGAGCGCGACAATCTGCCGACGGCGCGAAACACCTGTTGCATCGACGCGGCCTGTCCCAGCAATTCCGGGATGCGGCGGCGGGCGGCTTCGACATCGGTCGATACGGTCGCCTGCTGCGCGGCCCGGCGCACGAGATCCACCGCCTTGTCGATGTCGAACGGCTTGGGCAAATACTCGAAAGCACCACCCTGATAAGCCGCGACGGCCGCATCGAGATCGGAATGCGCGGTCATGACGATGACCGGCAAGCCCGGCCAGGAGCTCTGGATCTCCTTGAGCAGATCCAAACCGCTGCGGCCCGGCATGCGGATATCGGTCATCAACACGTCGGGCGTGTCGGTGCGCAGCGCCGACAAGGCGTTATCCGCCTGATCGAAGGTTTTTGCGACCATTCCACTGCCCTTCAGGGCTTTTTCGAGCACCCACCGAATCGATGCGTCGTCGTCAACCAACCAGACTTGCAGCGGCTTTGCGTTCATACGGAGTCCATGGGCAGAGAAATCGTGAATACGGTTCGTCCGGGCGCGCTGTCGAATTCGATGAGTCCACCGTGCCGGCTGACGAGGTCCTGTGCGATCCCTAAACCGAGCCCGGAGCCATCCGCACGCCCGGAGACGAGAGGATAAAAAATCGTGTCGCGAATTGCCGGCGGCACGCCGGGTCCGTTGTCCTCGAACTGGATCGAAGCGACCAGGCGGTGACGCGTCGATCCCACGGTCTGATTGATGGCCGCGCGCGTCTTCAGCACGAGCCGCGGCGCTTGCACGCCGCCCCCCGATAACGCCTGCAATGCATTGCGGCCAAGATTTAACATGGCCTGAATGATGTGGTTCGGATCGATGGTCAGCGGCGGCAGGCTCGGATCGTAATCCCGGACCACGCTGACCCCCTCAGGCGCCTCGCTGCGCAGCAGATGGTAAACACGCTCCAGGAGTTCATGCAGGTTGATGAGTTGCTTGGCCGGCGGGCGGCCCGGACCCAGCATCGAGTCGAGCAGATTAGTGAGGCGATCGGCCTCGCTGATGATGACGCGCGTGTATTCGCGCAGCGCCGGATCCAGCAGCTCGCGCTCCAGCAACTGCGCCGCGCCGCGCAGGCCGCCCAGCGGATTCTTGATTTCGTGCGCGAGCTGCCGGACCATCAAGCGGCTGCCGCCCAGTTGGGCGATCAGCGCATTTTCGCGCGAGAGCCGGCGGTGCTGCGTGATGTCCTCGATTTCGAGCAAGATGCGCGGCGGCCCCGGACCTATCCCGATTTGAGTGACCGCACAATCGAGAATGCGATCAACGCCGCCCGGCCCGGGCCAAGCCACTTCGCGCTGGACGACGCCTTCGATGCCCGCACGGGCGCGCTCGAACAAGGGCAGCAGCGTTTCCGCGCCGCGCCTCAGTTCGCTGACCGGCTTGCCCAGCGCCTGATTCGGACTCAAGGCGACCAAAGTCTGCGCCGCGGCGTTCAAGTAATCGACGCGCAAATCCTGATCGAGCACGAACACGCTGGTAACCAGCGCGTCGAGCAGATCGGTGCCGAGTATGTGCAGCGGCCCGAGCTGCAATTCAGCGGCCACGGCAAACTTCCCGCGCGGGCGCGAGCGCTACGGGTTGTGGGGCTGCGCTCGCGGGGCCTGAGCCCTCGGTTGTTTGACGTAGAAAGTGATCGACGCCGCGCTCGCAGATTCCTGGGTATCGGGGTCGTTGATCGATGCCGACAGGGTATAGGCACCGCGGTCCAAATTCGGCAGCATGAACTGCACGCTGTCTTGTTGATCGTCGAGCGGTTTGCCGTTCAATTGCCAAGTCAGCGTGTGCCCCTTTTGCAGCTCCGGGGTCAGCTCGAGATGGACCGGCACCGCTTCGTCGAAGAACGACTGCTCCGCCGTCGGAGAGGAGATCGAGAATACCGTGTAGGTCATTCCCGGCTTGATGACCTTCTGAGCCGGCTTGGCTCCCGCCATCGTAGTCGATTTCGTGGGTGCCGAAGCGCGATTGAGCGCTTCGGCACTCGTGTAGATTTTCTCCGCGCCCGGCTCGGGTTGGTCGGAGAAATGCACGACGCCGTCCGCATCCGTCCATTTGTAGACGACGGCGGCCTGCGCCACGACTGCGGCAAAGAGTCCTAAAGCCAGCGAGCGTCGCAAAAGGTGCATAAGTAACAAGCATAGACCTATCGTCTCCAGGCCACAAAACGAGGTTGCGGCAGCGTGACCGCCGTCACCTTAAGGCCCTTGCACCCTTGGATTCCGTCACAAGCTGTAATACATCTCCAGCTCTATCGGATGAGTCGTCATGCGCAAACGCGTGACGTCCTTCATCTTCAAAGCGATGTAGGCGTCGATGACGTCGTCTGTGAAGACACCCCCGGCCTTCAAGAAGGCCCGATCCTTGTCGAGATGCTCGAGCGCCATATCCAGCGAGTGACAGACGGTCGGGATGTGCTTGGCCTCCTCCGGCTCCAGATCGTAGAGATCCTTGTCGGCCGGATCGCCGGGGTGAATCTTGTGCTGAATGCCGTCGAGGCCCGCCAGCATCATTGCCGCGAATGCGAAATAAGGATTCGCGGTCGAATCCGGGAAGCGCACCTCGATGCGCCGCGCCTTGGGATTCGACACCCAGGGAATGCGGATCGAGGCCGAGCGGTTGCGCGCCGAATAGGCGAGCATGACCGGCGCCTCGAAGCCCGGAACCAGGCGCTTGTAGCTGTTCGTGCTCGCGTTCGTGAACGCGTTGATCGCGCGCGCATGCTTGATGACGCCGCCGATGTAGAAGAGCGCGGTGTCCGAGAGGCCGCCGTATTTATCGCCGGCGAACAGCGCCTTGCCGTCTTTCTGCAGCGACTGATGCACGTGCATACCGTTGCCGTTGTCGCCGACCAAAGGCTTCGGCATGAACGTCACGGTCTTGCCGTAGCCGTGCGCGACGTTTTGAATCGCGTATTTGAGGATCTGTACCTCGTCCGCCTTCTTGGTCAAGGTGTTCGCATTCACGCCGATCTCGGCCTGGCCGCCGGTCGCGACCTCGTGATGATGGACTTCGGTTTTCAGGCCCATTTCCTCGAGCGCGAGGCACATGGAGCTGCGGATGTCCTGAAACGCGTCGACCGGCGGCACGGGGAAATAGCCGCCCTTGACGCCGGGCCGGTGGCCTTTGTTGCCGTCTTCATAGTCTTTGTTGCTATTCCAAGCGCCTTGTACGGAATCGATCTCGTAAGCGCAGCCGCGCATCTCGGCGCCCCAGGTGGCGCTGTCGAAGATGAAGAATTCATTTTCCGGCCCGAACAACGCGGAATCGGCGATACCCGTCGATTTTAGGTATGCCTCGGCGCGCTTCGCGAGCGAACGCGGGTCGCGCCCATAGCCCTGCATCGTCGCCGGCTCGATGACATCGCAGCGAATATCGACGGTGGTCTCTTCGTAGAACGGATCGATGACCGCGGTGGCCGCATCGGGCATCAGGATCATGTCGGATTCGTTGATGCCCTTCCAACCGGCGATCGATGAGCCGTCGAACATTTTGCCATCCGCAAAAAATCCCTCATCCACGAGTCGCGCCGGGATGGTGACATGCTGTTCCTTGCCGATCGTGTCCGTAAAGCGTAGATCGGCGAACTTCGCATCTTTTTCTTTGATTAATTTTAGAACATCGGCGGGCGTCACGGTTGTCCTCCAAAAGCGTCGTTATAGGTAATTGAACGGCCGGTTCGCGCCGGCATGCCTAGTCAATGCAGCTAACGTGCCACATTTCGGGGCATGAATTATCAAGCACTTGCACCGACAATTCCGTCAATTGTCGGGCTTTTTTGCACCGAATTGGTGCAAATTGCTGCTTATATGCACGATTATGGGGCGACTCGGCGCTCGATGACAAGTTTCGCCGCAAATTCTGGCTGCATGCGCGCCGACTGACCAAATTGAGTGCATCACCGAGGTGACCCCCTGCGGGACAGGGTGCGCCATACGTCGTTATACTCGCAAGCTTTGTCCAAACAGCGAGCCCCCGATGGCAAAAGCCGCTTCGCCGCCTCGCACATTCCAAGGCCTGATCTTCGCGTTGCAGAAGTATTGGTCCGATCAGGGTTGTGTCATCCTGCAGCCCTACGACATGGAGATGGGCGCCGGGACTTTCCATGCGGCGACTTTTTTGCGGGCGGTCGGCCCGGAGCCCTGGAGCGCGGCCTATGTTCAGGCCTCGCGTCGTCCCACGGACGGACGCTACGGCGACAACCCGTTCCGCCTTCAGCACTACTATCAATTTCAGGTTTGCATCAAGCCGTCACCCGACGATTTCCAGGAATTGTATTTGGGTTCGCTGCGTTCTCTCGGCTTCGATCTGCTGACTCACGACATCCGCTTCGTCGAAGACAACTGGGAATCACCGACACTCGGCGCCTGGGGACTCGGCTGGGAAGTCTGGCTCAACGGCATGGAAATCACGCAATTCACCTATTTTCAACAGGTCGGGGGTTTGGATTGCCGTCCGATCATGGGCGAGATCGCCTACGGTCTGGAGCGCCTGGCGATGTACATTCAAGGCAAGGAAAGCATTTTCGACATCGTATGGGCCGACGGCGCGTTCGGCACCGTGACCTATGGCGACATCTTTCATCAGAACGAGGTCGAGCAGTCGACCTACAATTTTGAGAAAGCCGACACCCGCGCCTTGTTGCAGCAATTCGACGCCGCTGAAGCGGCGTGCCAAAACCTGGTCCGGGACAAACTGGCGCTACCGGCCTATGAGCAATTGGTCAAAGCCTCGCATGCGTTCAATCTGCTCGATGCGCGGCATGCCGTGTCGGTCACCGAGCGGCAGCGTTTCATCCTGCGCGTGCGCACGCTGGCGCGCGCCGTCGCCGAAGGCTATCGCGAGAGCCGCGAGGCACTCGGGTTTCCGCTGCTGAGCACGCGGCGCGCCGAGCGAGCGGGCAAATGAGCACTCGCAGCTTACTGCTCGAGCTCGGTACCGAGGAGCTGCCGCCGGCCGGCCTGCTGGGTTTATCGACGGCCTTGACCGATAACCTCGTCAAGGGCCTCGATGCGGCCGGCATCGCCCACGGAAAGGTGCGCGGCTTTGCGACGCCGCGCCGCTTGAGCGTCCTCGTGGAGCGCTGCGCGCTGCAGGCTCCGGATCGCGCGGTCGAACGCCGCGGGCCGCCGCTCGCGAATTCCTACGACGCGAATGGCGAACCTTTGCCTGCGGCACGCGCATTTGCGAAGAGCTGCGGCGTCCAGGTCACCGAACTCGAGCGCCTCACGACCGACAAAGGCGCTTGGCTCGCGTTTCGCGGCATGGAAGCGGGCGCGTCGACCAGCGCGAGCCTCTGCGGCATCGTCACGCAGTCGATCGCGGCGCTGCCGATCGCGAAACGCATGCGCTGGGGGGAGCGAAGCGCGGAATTCGTGCGGCCGGTCCACTGGATCGTGCTGTTGCTCGGCGAGGAAGTCGTTGCGTGCGAAGTGCTTGGCCTCGACACGGGACGCATCACCTACGGCCACCGCTTTCATGCACCGGGACCGAAGAGCTTGAAGTCGGCGAACGGCTACGAGGCGGTCTTGCGCCGCGCCAAGGTCATCGCCGATTTTGGGCGGCGGCGCGAGTTGATACGCGCCGGGGTCGTCGCACTCGCCGCCGAGTTGGGCGGACGCGCCTTGATCGAGGCCGACCTGCTCGATGAAGTCACGGCGCTGGTCGAATGGCCGGTACCGATTGCCGGGCAATTCGAAGAGCGCTTCTTGGCGCTGCCGCGCGAGGTGGTCATTGCGACCGTACAGGGCCATCAACGCTACTTCCCGGTCGAGGCCACGGACGGCACGCTGACGCGCCGGTTCATCACGATCAGCAATATCGAGAGCCGCGACCCGGCAAAGATTCGCGAAGGCAATGAGCGCGTCGTGCGGCCGCGTTTGAGCGATGCCGCATTTTTCTGGCAGCAAGACCGTAAATTGAGGCTCGAGGACCATGCGGCCAAGCTCGCCGGGGTCACGTTCCAAACAAAACTCGGCAGCTATGCCGACAAAACGCGGCGCGTACAGGCGCTGAGTATTGCGATTGGCGAGGCCATCGGCGCGGGACCCTGGGTCGGGCGGGCGGCGCAACTGGCAAAGGCCGACTTGATGAGCGCGATCGTCGGGGAATTTCCCGAGCTGCAGGGCACGATGGGCCGCCATTATGCGGCCGCGCAAGGCGAGCCCGAGGAATTGTGTCTCGCGCTCGAAGAACAATACCTGCCGCGCTATGCCGGCGATTCCTTGCCGCTCACCAAGACCGGTCAAGCACTCGCGCTCGCCGACAAGATCGATACGCTCGTCGGCATTTTTGCAATCGACCAGAAGCCGACCGGGACCAAGGATCCGTTTGGTTTGCGCCGTGCCGCATTGGGCGTGCTGCGCATCCTGCTCGAGGGACGGCTCGATTTGAACTTGCTCGAGTTGCTCGAGGTCTCGGCGGCCGCCCAGCCGGTGCAGCGCGCGGCCACCGCAGCCGAGGTTTACGCGTTCATCGCCGAGCGCCTGCGGGGCCTTCTTCTCGAGCGCGCCGACGGCACGAGCACCGAGATGATCGGTGCGGTCATGGCGACGGGCCCGCGCTCGCCGCTCGATGTCGAGGCTCGCCTACAAGCGCTCCGCGCGTTTTTGCAATTGCCCGAAGCCGGCGTGTTGGCGGCCGCAAACAAGCGCATCGCCAATATCCTGAAGAAAACGCCGTTCGATACCGGCATCTCGGTCGACTCCGGGCGTTTCACCGAGCCTGCGGAGCGTGAATTGCATCTCGCCCTCACCGAACTGCGCCGGCCGGTCGCCGAGGCCATGCGCCTCGGCGAATATGAGCAGAGTCTGCGATTGCTGACCGGCCTACGGCCCCGCATCGATGCTTTCTTCGAGAAGGTCTTAGTCATGGACGACAATAAAGTTCTACGCGATAACCGCCTCGCGCTGCTGCGCGACGTGCAAACGCTGTTCGGCGGCGTCGCCGATTTGTCGCGTTTGCCGGGCTGAGGCGCAGCCGTGCAATACTTCCGGTCTCTGGTGTTTACGGGCTTCATGATGGTCACGGCCTGCGTGTTCGGCCTGGTCATGGGACTGGGATTCTGGTTGCCGTACCGTGCCCAGTTCGCCATCGCACGCACCTGGTCGCGCATGACGATTCGTGTGCTCTCCTTGCTCTGCAATCTCGACTACACGGTCGAAGGCCGCGAAAACATTCCCGCCGGCAATCACATCATCATGTGCAATCACACGTCCGCCTGGGAAACCATGGCGCATTTTCTGTTGTTTCCCGCGCAGGTCTGGGTGCTCAAGCGGGAGCTGCTGTGGATACCATTCGTGGGCTGGGGGCTGAAGTTGCTCAAGCCCATCGCGATCAATCGCGGCGCCGGACATCGCGCCGTCAACCAGGTCGTCGAGCAGGGCAAGGACCGCCTCGCGCAGGGACTTTGGGTCATCATCTTCCCGGAGGGCACGCGCGTGCGCGCGGGCCAGCCCAAGAAATACGGCTTCGGCGGCGCCTTGCTGGCGATCGAAACCGGCAAGCTCATCGTGCCGATTTCACACAACGCGGGCGCCTTCTGGGCGAGACGCGGCTTCCTGAAGAAGGCCGGCACGATTCGCGTCGTCATCGGAAAACCCATCGATCCGCATGGCAAGGACGCGCGTCAGCTGACCGATGCCACACGCGACGCGATCGAGGCGGGCCTCGCGCGCATCGCAGCCGTTCAATCGGGGGATAGGACATGAAAACTCTGCTGCTGCTCGGACTGCTGGCCGCGGCCCTGCCGGCGCTGGCGGTGCCGCCCGTGGTTGAGGCGCAGGCGAACGATTGGCATGTGACCGTGCGCGAATTCGCTGCCAAGCACTTCAAGAATCCCGCCTGGGGCTACTCGCATTGCGAGCGCGACTACGCGCTCGCTCGCGAACTCGCGGCCGCCGATGACGTCAAGCTCGATGACGATGTATTGTTCGCCGCGGCCTACCTGCACGACATGGCCGCATTTGCGCCCTGGGAGAAGAAAAAAGTCGATCATTCGGATGAGGCCGCGCGGATCGTGGCCGGCGTGTTGCGGGACACGGGTTTTCCGATGGCGAAAATCGATGCGGTGCGCGCGGCGATCCGCACGCACATGTATTATCGTGATCCGGTGGGCCCCGAGTCTTTGTACCTTCACGACGCGGATGCGCTCGATTGGCTGGGCGCCATCGGCGTCGCGCGCGTCATGGCGCTCGTCGATCCGAAGGGCGGCGAACCCACGGGCCCCGACGCCGTCAAAATGCTCGAGGAGAATCTCGCGAAGGTTCCGTCGCGCGTCTTGTCCCCGGCGGGACGTGCCATGGTCGCCCCGCGCAGCGCCGAGCTGCAGGAATTTCTGATCGAGTTACGGCGCGAATCGGCCGATCTGGCGACCTTGTGACGCGCGGTACATAATTAGAGTCGGGACTGCATAAGAAACTTTTTAGGAGCGATCATGCGTAGGATGAAATTGATGGCGGGCGGTGTGGCGGCGCTGGCAATGTTGTCGGCAACCGCATGGGCGCAAAAGCCGTGCGACGAGCTGAAGGGCGAGATCGACGCGAAACTGCAGGCTAAAGGGGTCAAGAACTATACGCTGGAGATCGTCGCCACCGATGCCGTCAAGGACCAGAAGGTCGTCGGCAGTTGCGAGGCCGGCAGCAAGAAAATCATCTATACGCGCGAGAGTTCGCCGCCGAAGACCGACAGCGCGCCACCGGCGACCTGACGGGACGGCGCGTCCGCTTGGGCATTCGAGATCACTGAGCTGACGTGTCCTGCAGCGCGGCGGGCTCTGCGACACGACCTGCCTCTGGCGTGAGATTGCAGACTGAAGAGCGCGATGGCCAACAAGAACATCGATATCGAAACGCCGGACGGTGCTTGCGACAGTTATATCGCGTACCCCGACACCGGCGGGCCGTTTTCGGCGGTGCTGTTCTTTATGGACGGCATCGGCATACGGCCGGTTCTGCAGCGCATGGCCGACCGGATCGCCGCCAGCGGCTACTACGTACTTCTACCCAATCTGTTCCATCGCCACGGCCGTGCGCCGCTGTTCGAGGTCGCCGAAATCCTGAAGCCAGAGAACCGCCCCAGACTCATGCAGCTCGTGCAATCGCTGACGCCCGAACTCGTGCTGCGCGATGCCGGCGTGTTTCTCGATTTCCTCGACGCACAGCGGCAGGTAAAGGCCGGCGGCCGCGTAGGCCTGGCCGGCTATTGTATGGGTGGCAGCATGACGGTGCGCGCAGCGGCCCAGTACGCGGCGCGTGTTGCGGCGGCAGCGAGTTTCCACGGCAGCAGACTCGTTACCGATGCTCCAGACAGTCCGCATCGTCTCGTCGAACGAATCACGGCCGAACTGTATTTCGGCCATGCCGATCAGGATCAAGGCATGCCCGCGGCGCATATCGCACAGCTCGAGGAAGCGCTGCAAGCCGCGCGGATCCGTTATCGGTCCGAGCTCTATATCGGCGCTCGCCATGGGTTCACGATGTCGGATTTGCCGGTCTATGACCAGGCGGCCTGCGAGCGGCATTGGGACCGCCTGCTCGATTTGTTCGAAAGAACGCTGCGCTAGGCGCTGGCCCGGGCAATAGTCCTCGGCTTCAGTGCGCTAGCGCGCCAGCAGTGCAAATCCGCATGCGATGAGTGCGCCGATGCTGGGATAGAAACTGATTGCGAAACCGAAGGCCCGGGCGACCGGTCCGCGCGGATATCCGATCCAGAACAGCAGCCTGCCGAGGCTAAATAGTGCGCCCAGCGCCGGCACGATCGCCGGGCTGCCGGGGTAGAACGCTGCCAGCGCGAAATGAGCGGGAACCGCTACGGCGACCTGTTCCAGCGTGTTTTGCAGAAATGCATTCGCATTGCGAATCTGCCGGCTGCCCTCTCCCTCGCTGCTGCCCATGATGTCGAGCGGTGAAATGAATCTGCGTCTCGCCACATCCGCTATCGCGATCGCGAGCCAAAGCACGACGATCAGATCGGTCTTCGCAGCGATCAGCAAGCGCTCGCCGATCGGCATGTTCGCCGAGGGCGGCCAGTGGCGGTCGACGACGACAAATGCGCCCGCCGTCAGCAGTACCGCGGCCAGCATCGAAATCGCCACGCCCCGTTGCACCAATCGGAATGAGCGATCGGTATTCATCATGTCATCATAGGGCCAAACCTGCGGGTCATCCATCGAGGTCATTATGGGCGTCAAGGTTCGCATGGAAGGTCTCACGCTCACGGTAGCCGACGTCAAGCGCTCGATCGACTACTACACGAATCAGCTCGGATTCCTGCTTGAATGGGATGCGGCGCCTCAATTCGCGCTGCTGCGCATCGGCGGGCCGGACGGCGGCACCCTGGGACTACTGCACTGGGGTGTCGCCAGAAAAGAAGGCGCGCTGGAGATGAACGCCATGCAGGCGCGCGCCATTCACGTCGAGCTCAGCACCGACGATCTGGATGCACTCTATGCCGAGCTCCTCGCAAAGGGCGTCAGAATCGATGTTCCGCCGCATGACGAGCCCTGGGAGAGATCGATGACCGCGTTCGATCCGGACGGGTATTCAGTGGAGTTCGCGCAGGGCCGTCGCGGCAGACAATAAGCTCGCGGCGCAGTTCACCGGCACGCGCGTTACGAGCTAGACTGCGGCAAATAATAATCCGGGGAGAAAGACGCGATGAACCATCGGATCAAGCGTTGCGCAATCCTGATCGGCGCTTGTCTCGTGGCGCCGCTCGCCTGCATGGCCAAAGCGCGGGCAGCCCAGCAGGCGCCGGCGCCGGCGCCTGCGGCAGTGAAGACGCCGATCACTCATGAATCGCTGTGGATGATGAAGCGCGTGGGATCCCCGGTCGTGAGCCCGAACGGGAAATGGGTCGTCTT